>Ga0209654_1000077_pt1 | contig 97231 bp, 83 predicted proteins | sample SaaInl1SG_22_DNA_FD_184646 | JGI IMG/M metagenome (GOLD analysis project Ga0209654, IMG submission 184646) | Marine microbial communities from expanding oxygen minimum zones in the Saanich Inlet - ESP_161SG_22_DNA (SPAdes) (version 2) | ecosystem: Environmental > Aquatic > Marine > Intertidal... | reverse complement strand
GATAAAGAAAATATTATGATAAGAAAAGATAGTTGCTTCATTTTAATTGATTTATGGTTAATAATGTTTCTAAGATAGAGAGAATGGATGTAAAAGAAAAACCCTCCACATGGGAGGGTTATCATAATTAATTTTCAGATGCTGCTGCAATTTCATTATTAATGGGAGTTGGATCAAAAAAGTGATAGGCTGCAACAATCTTATCGCCCTTCCAACGAAAACTATAATGAACTAACATTTGAGCTTCTGTACCGGTATATTTTCCTGTTCCTGTCCATACAAACCAACAACTTGTCCAAACTTGACCATTATCATAACGTGTGGTAGTTAAATTATATGGCTGTACTTTATCATTTGAAATGTTATCAAAAAAATTATGATGAGCAGAAGCTCCGTCTAACCATCCTTGTTTAGATACCTGATCATTATTGAAAAAGAACTCATCAGCTTCATCAGAAATCATGCTGGCTCCTTTTTGAAACGTGTTTGTGACATAGTATTCGTTAAACTCTCTTGCCATTAAAGACTCTTTACTATGATCATCTGAGATTCCACTCCAACCTCCAAACTCCATATTTGGTTCTGGTTTTTGTTCTTTTGGTGGTTGACAACTAATTAAGCTTAGTACAAAAAGTGATACAATTATTTTTTGCATTTTGATTGATTTATGGTTAATAATATCTCTAAGATACATATAAAGAATGGATTACAGATAAAATCCTCTCCCGTCTATTTTAATAGAAACAACGTTTTCTTAAATCACTAAAAGAAAATCTTAGCTCTATGCAAAAATTTTAGAAGGTAAGAAGGAGTTTGTATTGTATCCAGTGGTACAAAAGAAAAATCCTCCTCTTGGGTCAGTAATTTTCTTATTTATTAAAATTAATTAACTTTAAAACTAATTGCTAAATTATTTTAAATGAAAAAGATCTCCTCATTATTTACCCTATTATTGTTTACGTTTTCATTCCCTCTCATTGCTCAAGAATTAGAGAGAGTATCTCCAGAGGAAGTAGGTGTTTCATCAGATCGAATCAATCAACTAACAAGTGTTATGCAAGAATATGTTGATCAAGATAAAATGTCGGGTGCAGTGGCATTAGTTGCCCGAAAAAACAAAATTATTTATTACAATGCTGTAGGGAAAAGTGACCTAGAAAATAATAGAATGATGAGGAAGGATGCAATTTTCAGAATTGCCTCTCAGACAAAAGCAATTGTTAGTGTGGGTATTATGATTTTACAGGAAGAAGGAAAACTCTTGATCTCTGATCCACTTTCAAAATTTATACCTGAGTTTAAAGAATCTAAGGTTGCGGTTTCTGGTGATGATGGGAATTATAAAATTGTTGAATCAAAACGTGAGATTACCCTTAGAGATCTTTTGACCCATACATCAGGTATTGGATATGGACAGGGTATCGCAAGTGATTTGTGGGCAGAAGCTGAAATTCAAGGATGGTATTTCGCAGATCGTGATGAACCAATCATAGAAACCGTAAAGAGAATGGCTAATTTACCCAATGATTCCCAACCTGGAGAACAATTTGTCTATGGTTATAGCACAGATATATTGGGGGCTGTGATTGAAATTGTTTCAGGAGAAAGTTTAGCCTCTTTTCTTAAAAATCGAATTTTAGATCCTTTAAAAATGGTAGACACTCATTTTTATTTACCTAAAGAAAAAACAGATCGTTTGGCAACAGTTTACTCGTCCACTAAAGAGGGGATTAAAAGGGCTCCAGATAAAGGAACAATGGTTAGCCAGGGGGCATATGTAAATGGACCAAAAAAGAGTTATTCAGGAGGGGCAGGATTTTTAAGTACGGCAAAAGATTATGCTCAATTTTTGCAAATGATGCTAAATGGAGGAACTTTTGATGGAAAAAGAATTTTGTCCCGTAAAAGCATTGAATTAATGACGACTGACCATTTGGGGTCTATTTCTTTTCCTTGGTCAGAAGGAACAGGTTTTGGACTTGGATTTTCCATTAATACAGATCTCGGTATTCGAGGACAAATGGGTTCACTTGGAGAATATGGATGGGGTGGTGCATATCACTCTACTTATTGGGTTGACCCAAATGAGGAATTGATCGTTGTCTATTTTACACAATTAATTCCTGCTCAAAATATTGATGATCACGGTAAACTCCGAACTCAAGTTTATCAAGCGATTATTGATTAAGTAACATGCTTTTTTTAGAGCCAAAGATTAGATTATCAATGATAATATTACACATCAAATCCCCTCTCCTTTTTAATATAAAGATCCTTCCCTAAGAGAAACTTTTTATATGGAAGTAATCAGAAATCCGATTGCAAAAAGATTCCGTTTGACTATTTTTGAAACCTTAATCAGTCTGAATTTGAAAAAAAACTTGAACATCTCTGTCTGAATTCATGGTAATAGATGCACGGCAATTACCTGGTCGTGACCAACAACCGTTAGCTAAATCATCATTATCACTCCCCTCCCATCTTTCAAACCTATATCCCTCATCAGGCGTTGCTGAAATTGTTATGGTGGATCCTTCTTTATAAGTTCCAGAAGCTTTTGGCGAAACTGAACCTCCTTCAGAAGCGGAAACACTCAATGTATACAGATTAAATTCTTTGAGTTCTTCATCCTGTAATTCATCAGAACAACTGTAAGCCAACACTATAAAAATAAGTGAGATTAAATGGAAAGAAAATAACAGATTTTTCAATATTTCATGAATGATAATCGTTAATATACGAAATAATCTAACTACAATAAAAATATTCCTGTGGCGAAGACCCCTATAACTTTACGGAAAACTTAGTCGCAGCTAATCAATCACCCCAGTGAAACAAAAAAAATTGTGTTAGATCCATTGATTTAAAAAAAAGAATTAAGTTCTTCAAGAATCAGTTTTTGTAGATGCTTATTTTTTTCCAAAGTGCCTTTAACAAAATTATTATATGAGATTTTGATGTAGATCAGATTGTTAAGATGTCCTCTGTATATTTCATCATCTCTTAATTGACTCAATACCTGTTCTGAAATGGAAAAATAGGGCATATCAATTGGACCAAATTCTGTTCTTTTATTTTGCAAAACAGAATCTATTTGAAATGTTTCTAATACATATCCTAATCTTTCAAACATTAATTTTTCATCTGCTTCGCTTTGATCAATGATAAAATCGTAATCATTTCTGTAATATTTCAACACATCTGTTATTAAATCCTGATTTTCATATCCCTCTATGAGGCCAGTGGCAATTAATGATTTAACTGCAGTATCATTTAAAAAAGTTCCAAAATAGGGTATGGTAAGATTATAAATATCATTGTTAATCTCTCTCTGTAAAATTTTCTTTGAAGCATTTATTTGTTTCTGATTTGTTTTCAGCGTCAACTCAAAAATAGTTTCATCAAGTTTAAGATCATTAAAAACTCTTTCTAATCCTTCCTTTTCTCTTTCCATATTTTCCTTGTCTTTAGAAAATTCTTGAAGTGAAAATGAAATGGTAACTCCTAAAAAAACAACAATAAATTCTATTAGATATTTAAAAAAAGGCTTTTTCATAAATCAAATTAGTAAACATAAAGTTACATAACTTATACGAATCCCAATGTTTCTATAGAGAAGCCTTTTTCGAAATCCCATGCCTTTTTATTCCTCTTTCAAAGAGGAAATAAATTAATTTTATTTCTTATGTTTACAACAATTATGAAATTCTATTTCCCCACTTTTTTATCAGTTGTTAGTTTCTTTATTTTATCCTGTGATATCGATGAGGATCTCATTGAAATTTCAAATATCGGAGGAGAAAAATCCGAACTACTAATTCCTGAAATTATTGAAATGGAAGGTAATGAAGATGCCATCGAACTTGTCATGCAAGCTGGACAAACAGAATTTTTTGAAGGTACTTTTAGTGACACTTTTGGATATAATGGTCATTTTTTAGGACCTACCCTAAGGGTCTATAAAAATCAAGTCATTACATTAACAACAAAAAATACTATAGGTGAGCCCTCAACTATCCACAAACATGGTTTACATGTGCCGGGAAATGTTGATGGAGGTCCGCACCAGCCCATAGCTTCAGGAAAATCCAGGGTTGATGTTTTAAATATCAATCAAGAAGCAAGTACAAATTGGTATCATCCTCATTTAATGGGATCAAATGCTGAGCAAGTATATAAAGGTCTAGCCGGTATGATGATTGTTGAAGACGAAAAATCTCTGTCCCTTGGATTGCCTGATGAATATGGATTAAATGACATCCCACTTATTGTTCAGGACAGATTATTTGTTGATGGAAAAATGACCTATACATCAGATCATAGAGTTGGATATCTTGGAAACACCATTTTGGTTAATGGTACACCAAACGCTTTCAAAAAAGTCCCTATTGGTTGGGTTCGGTTTCGAGTTTTGAATGCTAGTAATGCAAGATTCTATAATTTCAATTTTGAAGACAATAGAAATTTTCAGGTAATTGCTACTGAAGGAGGGTTTTTAGACCGACCAGTGACGGTAAAGAATCTTGAAGTTTGGCCTGGCGAACGGTTTGAAATTATGGTCAATTTCTCGAATTCATCTTCAATTAAATTCATGGCTATATCCAATAACAGAAGACAAAGTGAATCTTTTGAAATAATTGAATTTAGACCCGATGAAAGTATTTCTTCACAGGGGGAATTACCGACACAACTCAATTCCATAACACCCTATGATGCTTCTCAGGCAGAAAATATACGTGAATTTAGGTTCAATATGGATGGTGTTGAAGGAGGTATGATGGGTATAAATGGATTTGCTATGAATATGAAGGTTATTAATGAAAGGGTCCAAAAAAATATCCTGGAACGTTGGGTAATTAGTTCCTTTGATGGAAAGCACCCTTTTCATCTTCACGGTACTTCCTTTCAAATTTTGTCAATGGACGGTAATGCAGTTCCTCTTCACGAACGGGGTTGGAAAGATGTTGTGAAAGTAAATGATGAAGCAGAAATATTAGTACGTTTTGAACTGGAAGCTGATGATGATGACCCCTATATGTACCATTGTCATATTTTAGAGCATGAAGATATGGGTATGATGGGACAGTTTACAGTTCAATAAAACACAAATAAATACCAAATCACATCCCCTCTTTTTGCGTTAGGAATGAAAGAGCAATATTGGAATTTGAAATTCCAATATTCTAGAAAACTACTATTTAAGTCTTGAAAATTCTTTAAAAAAGGATCACATAGAAATGAATTAATTCATCTTGATTATCATAAATCGTAAAGAAACTTTGATTTTAAGCAACAAGAAAATATTTCAATGTAACGTTTGCGTATCATTCAGTAAGATGTTACCTTTGCGTTACATTTATTAAAAAATAGATATTATGGATCAAAACATTATTATACCCATTTTCGGGATGCTAACTGGAATCATAATTCCAATAGCTGTATTTATCTGGCTCTACAAAGATGCCAAGGGAAAGAGAGAAACTGTTTTAGAGATCTCCAAAAACTTAGATGACCCATCCAAAGTAGAAGAGCTGTTAAAAATATTTGAAGAAAGAAAAAAAGAGCCACTAGATTATAGAAGAAATGGTGTAATTACAATATTTGTTGGAGTTGGGCTGTATTTATTAGGTTATTTAGTTATTGGGAAAATATTGGAAGGAGTTGGTGCATTGGTTGCATTTATTGGTATTGGAACTTTAATTGCTGGATATCTATACCCTAATACTGGAAAAGAACTTAGCAATGCTGTAGAGGAATTTGAAAAAAAATAATAATGGGAAATAACCATAAGAAACTCCTAAATAATTTAAATCTCTTCAGAAAAAATGCTGGATTAACACAACAAGAATTATCAATAAAAGCCGAAGTTTCAAGAAAGAGTATAAATGCAATTGAAAATGGAGTCTATGTCCCGTCTACTGTATTGGCACTTAAAATGGCAAGAACTCTGAATTGTAAAGTAGAAGATTTATTTAAACTACCATGAGTTTTTGATCATACAAATACACAAACAATACTATGGATAAAATTGTTTCATACAAGTGAAATTAAAGAGCCAATCAAACTTCATACTATTCCCCAAAAAAGGAATTAGATGCAATTATTTTAAAGTAGCTTTTAAAAACGAAATTTCATTTTCAGAAAAGGGTGTTTTATCTGTTCGGTATATGTCGTGATGCCAAATCTTTGGAATTGAATCCATCTTTTCAGTCCAGGATGACCAAGGAAAAATTGTATTGGTTTTACCTGAAACAAACCCCCAGTTAATCGCGTGAACTTCATTTTCTTTTAGAATTGGTAAAATTGATTCAAATGTACTCCCATTAGTTCTCGCTAAATATTCGCTGCATATTATTGGTCTATTATAGATTTTAAGTGCTTCAATTTTTTCTAGTGTAGCCTCAGGACCATCATAACTATGAAAAGAAATCACATCAGAATTTTTCACCATAAATCTTTCTAGAGGTCTTAGTTTATCCATTTCACCCCAATCACTTCCTTTCCATAAGCCCATTGTTACTGGCTGAGAAGGGTTCACTTCTCTGACCCATCCCACTACTTTTTTCAATAAAGAAAAAGTATAGATGGCTTTGTCTTTTATTTCAAATTCTTTCAAACCAGGTTGATTAGCGACATTATCTGGTTCATTGTAAAGATCCCATGCAATGATCCGATCATCTTTAGCAAAATGACGCACCACTCCTTTGATATAATTTTTGAGTTCTTTGTGCCTCAAACTATCTCCTAATATTGCTGCTCCAGGTGCCTGAACCCAACCTGAATTATGAACAAATGGAATAGGATCAGGTTGTTTCCCTAATTTAGGTTCTGGATTCCAAACATCATCCAATAAAACAATCATGGTTTTGATATTGTATTTATTCGAGGTTTCCAAATAGCTCTCTAACCGACTTAAAAATCCAAGGGAATCTTGATCCCATAAAAGGTTATGAATATATACACGATGTAATTTCATACCCAATTCGGCAGACCAACCCAACTCTCGGTCAATAGTCTCCATGTCAAAGGTTTCCTCCTGAAAAAACTCCAACTGATTAATTGAAGTACTAGGATTAAAATTTGTACCTGCCATCCAACCGTTTGTTTGATGCCACTCCCATGCTTTTTCTTCAGACCATCGAGCTGATTTTTCAATAGGCTTATTTTTTTGACATTGAATTAGAAAAACTGCGAGACAGAGAAATAACGTTTGCTTGAACATAATAATTAATTGATTAGTGATAATTTATAGATTGTCTTTGATTGATAAACTTCATTTGGATTAAGAACCGTTGAAGGGAAAGTAGGTTCATTTGGTGCATTAGGATAATGCTGTGTTTCCAAACAAAAACCTGTTCTGTATTTGTAAAAACCACCCTTTTTACTAACCAAACTCCCATCCAAAAAATTACCGGTATAAAACTGTACTGCTGGTTCTGTTGAATAGATTTCAAGCTTTCTTCCTGATCCAGGCTCATAGGCCGAAGCTATAAATTTTTCATCTTTTTTTTGATCGTTAATCACCCAACAATGATCATAACCTAAACCATATTTTAGTTGGAGGTTGTCACTATCAATCTCTTGGCCTATTTTTTTTGGATTTGTAAAATCAAAAGGGGTTCCCTTCACATTTACAATTTCGCCCGTAGGGATCAAAGAGGCATCTACAGCTAAAAAAGAATCCGCATTGAGTACAATCTCGTGATCGAGAATTTCTTTGTTAAAATCTCCAGAAAGATTGAAATATGAGTGCTGACTGAGGTTGACAATAGTTGGTTGATCGGTGGTAGCTGAATAACTAACTGACAATTCATCATCATTATTTAAAATATACGTTACCAAAACTTTGAGATTTCCGGGATATCCTTCTTCCCCATCCCGACTTAAATAACTCAACTCAAGACCAGCGATTGAATCATTATTCAGGGTCTTAACCTCCCAAATAACTTTATCAAAACCCTTTAATCCCCCATGCAAATGATTGGCATCATTATTAATCGGCAAATGATATTTTTTACCGTTGAGTTCAAATTCTCCTTTTTCAATACGATTTGCATAACGTCCCACAATTGCTCCAAAATAAGGGTTGCTATTTTCATAAGCAGTAAAATTATCAAACCCCAAAACAATATCATCGAATTCATTGTTTCTGTCTTTTGCTGTCCATGAAGTTATAATACCCCCATAATTAAGTATTGAAATAAGCATTCCATTACTGTTTTTCAAGGAATACTGATAAACAATTTCATTGTTTTTAGTTTCCCCATACTTCACTTTGGTAATTGAGGGCAAACTATTTTGTTCCTCATTTTTAGTTTCCATATTACATGAATAAAGAAAAAATAGAGAAAAGAAAATTGTAATAGAGACTACTTTAAATTGCATCGTTAAGTTGATTATAGATCATAAAATAAGAAGGTTTTTGCATATTATAAGGATAAAATCCAATCAATTAGAAGCTGCGACCATCTATCTACTGGGGTATCCACCAGGACAAATAATCATTACTTTATCTGTTTTCAAGGGATCATCTGCTTGATGAATTGTCATTTCAGGAACAGATACATTGTCGATCCAAACGCCTGCTTCTTCTGAAATAAACAGGCTGTTTTCAGAAAAAGATTTAAATTCCCATTCTTGGTAAACTACCGAAATTGTCTCTTGAGAATAGGTGATTAAAGGAATTGAAAAAAGTATTGAAAAAATATAATTTTTCATAAAAGGCTATTTAAAATGAATTTACAATTTTTTTTTGAACTGCTGTAGGCTAACTTCTTTTCCCTTTTACTCCCAGATCAACTTTAATGAAAGCCCCTATTTAAGAAAGTTAAGTTTATTATCGATTCGTTGATTATTTACTTAATCTGGATTAAACTTGAATTCAATCTGTTTGAGTCTAACTAGATATAATGAGGTTCCAAAAACAACAATCTAAAGTTTGATTTTATTCGGGTCCCAGTAAAGACTCAAAAAAAATAAGTTAATGTCAATCTGTAAATCGCATAAATTTCAGTTTCCATTTTTATTAAATTTCCAGATAAAAAATCCCATTGAATACGATTTTAATTTCTCAACAAAACAAAATTTATATTGATGATTTTAGGCTCTAATCAATCAAAAAGAAACATTAAGCTATTTATAATGCTTTCTATGTTTAGTTAGTCTACCTTTATAGCTTATTTAAAATAACATATAATGAATAACGGAACAGTTAAATTTTTTAATGAAAATAAAGGCTTCGGCTTTATCACTCCTGATTCAGGAGAAAAAGATATTTTTGTGCACATCAACAACTTAAAAGATGATATCTCTGAAGGAGATAAAGTTACTTATGATTCAGAGTCTACAGAAAAGGGACTTAGCGCACTAAATGTAAGAATTGCATAATTTTATAATTCAATTTTATGTAACTAAAACCCTCCAATCGGAGGGTTTTTTTTTGAGTTTAAACGCTAAAATACCCTGTGCACTAAAGCAATTGAAACTTTCAGAATAGCACATTTTTATTTACAAAATCCTTCTTCCTCATTGAGGCGATTGAGTCTTCAAGGTTAAAGAATACACTATTCTGTTATTTAATAATTACATAATCCTTTTCTAAAATTTCAGATTATGGCCCAAATTTCAATTTACTTATTGAAAAAGTAAATAGAACAATTAAAAAAAAATAAGTGCTCCTATCAATTAAAAAAAATTAAATTTATCGAACTATTATTATTTATTTATGAAAAAAAATATCAGAACCTTTTTGGTGAGCATACTATTTGCTATCACTCCATTTATTGCAAACGCACATACTGGAGAACATGATCATCAAGGAAAACAATGGCATCTGATGAACGGCTCTCAAACTATAGAAGCCAATTATATTTCGTTTACTAACGAATTAGTTTATCTAAGAGATGTCAAAAGCAATGCGATTCTCCAATTTCCTATTACAGATTTTTCAATGGAAGATCAACTTTTGATCTTAAGGCAGAGTGAATTGTCCGAAAAAATTAACAGACATCATTCGCAAATAGTTCACTTAGATACTATTAAAGTTCAAAAAATAAGTAAAACAAAAGCTGGGGTTGCTCTAGCTGTATTTGTTCTAATGCTACTTTCGCTAGTTGTTTACTTCAGTTTTTCAAAAGTTCGAAAACCAGCAATCGTAAGTTTGGTGTGTTCATTATTTATATTCGTATTTATTGCTTGTTCAGCTGAAGAGGAGGAGGTTCCTGCCGAACTTGTTACGACTGCACCACCGCCTCCTCCAGAAAAAGAAGATACCTCAGATACCTCAACTTCTGATTCTAGCACAACAAGTTCTACAACAGATAGTGACTCAGATGACGACTCAAGCTCTTCCACAGATGATAGCTCTAATAGTTCTCTGATTGACACGATAAAAAACCATTTCGCAGATTTTTCAGGAGTGACCATAACCAATGATGATGAATATTTTTACGTCAATTCTTACAGTTGGCCAGAGCATGGTATGGGTGTAGGAATAACTTCATGGCAAGAACAAGTTCCTATTCCACAAAACTATACAGGGAACAACAGCTGGGTCATCCCTTTAAATCCAGAGATGGCTGATACCCCACTAAGCACTGAAGATCATCTGTTAAAAGGTGCATTAGCTGTTGCAGTTAATGGAGTCCCTATTTTTAATGTATATAACAATAGGCAGGAAAACGCCTACGAAATAGGAGAATTAGATAACTGGGGTGGTCACTTTGGAAGAGGTGATGACTACCATTACCATCTTATTCCAACACACCTAGAAGAGACTGTGGGTACAGATCAACCACTAGCTTATGCACTCGATGGATATCCTGTTTACGGTTACACAAACGAAACCCTAGACGACGCTTTTGGTCGCTATGACAGTGATAACAACTATCGCTATCACGCAACTACAGAGGCTCCTTACTACATGCCTTACGTGATGGGAGAAATTACCTTAGATCCAGATTCTACTGCCCCAGAGGACCAAATTTACCCACAACCAGTACAAAACCCAATTCGGGCTTCAGATGGCTTTAAAGGTGTAAATGGAGCTGAGGTAACAGCTTTTACTCAAACAGGAACAAATGCTTTTTCATTTGAATATACTGTGAGCGGGACCAAGTATTATATTAACTACAATTGGGATGACGATTGTAAGTTTACCTATACCTATGTTGATGAAAATGGAGGGACTTCAAATTTACCAACTTATGGAGCAATTTCTGACACCTCTCAAAACGTAGAAGTGTATAACAATGTCTCTTTTTGTCAAGACGTGAATTTAGGAGAAGCAACATACAGTTCTTCAGACGACACTAGTAGCTCGTCAGATAGCAGCAATGATACGGTAACTGAATCAACAACTGATGGGTATTCAGTAACATCTGCAAATTCAGATTTTACGTTATCCAGCATTGCGATTGACTCAAGCGGAGCTTTACTAGATGACTATAAGTGTGAAGAGAAGGTAAATGGTGTTGAAAAATCCATTCCTATTTCATGGTCTAATGTTCCAGCAGGTACGGATAAATTGGCAATTTCTATTCATGGATATCCAAATCCTAGCGAAATCAACTCCTATTTAACACTTTGGGATATTGATGCAAGTGTAACTGAAATTGCCTATGGTGGTGCTAATGATGGAGATTGGTTCATAGGACCAAACAAAGACGGTGCAGGTTTATCCTACACTTCCCCTTGCAGTCCTAATGGTCAGACATCAACCTATTATATGACCATTTATGCACTCTCAGAAACTCCACCAAGTTTGCTATCGCTATCTACTGCTGAGCAACTTGAAATTGACTATTCTACGCTTATTGGATATTTTGATGAAGTTACCATTATTGACCAAGTTGAGCTCGAATATATCGCTACTTCACTTTAACATGATTCAAATAGTCTCTGCTAATTAAACCTAGCAGAGATTAAAATATGCACAACACTTAATTTTAAAAACAATCAAATATTTTATGGAAGAATATTCTAAGTTATTAACTGAACAAGTTTTCGCTATCAACACAGTTTGGGTCGCACTATGCGCATCTTTAATCTTTTTTATGGAAGCCGGATTTGCACTTCTTGAGGCAGGTTTTGTACGGACCAAAAACACTATGAGCATAATTGCAAAAGTCATTATAGATATTTCTTTTGGGGGTATTGCCTTTTTTGTTGTAGGGTTTGGCATTGCCTATGGAGCTTCAAACGGTTGGTTTGCTTTTAATTTTGGAATACCAGAGGATGATCTAGGTCTAGGACTAACAGTTTCCAACAAACTTTTTTGGTTCATTCAGCTGGGATTCGCGATAGCAGCAATTTCAATTGTATCCGGAGCTGTAGCTGAAAGAATGAAACTTTGGTCTTATGCAACATTCGTTTTTATTTTCTGTGCCCTTTTATACCCTTTGGTAGCTAATTGGGTATGGAATCCTAACGGTTGGCTTGCACTAAGAGGGTTTAATGATTTTGCAGGTTCCGCTGCAGTACATGCCATGGGTGGATTTTCAGCACTTGCTGCTGCTATTGTTCTCGGACCCAGGATAGGAAAATATAATGAAGATGGTAGCTCAAATACAATTCCAGGGCACAATCTTCCCTTAGCTGCCGTCGGAGCATTTATCCTTTGGTTCGGGTGGTTCGGTTTTAACCCAGGGTCTTCTCTTGCTGCGGTAGGTAATTGGGAATTAATCGGAAATGTAGTCGTCAATACTTTTTTAGCATCTGCTGCAGGAGGAATTGCTACGATGGTATATACATATTTTGCTTACGGAAAAATAGATATCACAATGGTAATCAATGGAATTCTTGCGGGATTAGTTTCTATTACAGCAGGGTGTAATGTGGTTAGCCCAGTTTCTGCCCTAGTTATTGGACTCATCGCAGGAATACTGGTTGATTTAGCCGTGTTATTCTTTGACAGATTGAAGGTAGATGATCCAGTTGGAGCAATAGCAGTTCATGGTATTAATGGACTATTTGGAACAATTGCCGTTGGGGTTTTTGCTATTGATGATGGTTTGCTGTATGGTGGAGGAAGTGAGCTTCTAATTACACAAATTATTGGTGTTGGAAGTATTGCTATATTCTCATTTTGCCTAACTTACATTATTATGCGTACTTTAAAAATGACTTTAGGAATTCGAATATCAGAATATGAAGAAAAAGTAGGAATTGATGCTGTTTCCTTCGGAGTAAAATCATATACCTCAAATGAATAACAATTTAAAACTCTATTAAGATGAAAAAAATTGAAGCCATTATCAGAAAATCAAAATTCAAAGAAGTAAAAGAGGCACTTCATAATGTTGAAGTAAATTTCTTTAGCTATTGGGACGTTACAGGGATCGGAAATGAAAAGGAAGGCCATGTTTACAGAGGAATTAGCTACAGCACTTCTGAAATACAAAGAAGATATCTTTCTATCGTTGTCAATGACGAATTTGTCCAACCTACCATAGATGCGATTTTAAAGTCAGCAGCCACAGACCGTGTAGGTGATGGAAAAATATTCATTCTCCCCGTTGAAGAAGTTTATCGAATTCGAACTGGCGAAAAGGGAGGGAAATCTTTAAATTAATTCCCTCTTTCATTAAATCAATCCTTTTTTTAAACTTTAAAAGGATTCATTTTATTGTTCGATACTGATCAATCTGAGTTTTTCCTAAAATACTATGCAAGACTATATTGAGTGGGGCTACTGGGGTCTTTTTTTGGCCAGCTTCATGGCGGCAACTGTAATACCACTGAGTTCGGAAATCGTACTTAGTTTTTTGATTGCCAATCAGTATGATTTTTTGTCCTGTATTTCAATTGCTACTTTTGGAAACTGGCTAGGAGGCATGAGTAGTTACGGTTTGGGAAGACTTGCCAATTGGAACGTTTTAGAACGATTTTTTGGAGTAAAACAGGTCAAAGTCATGGAAGTTAGAAAGTATTCAGAACGATGGGGAAGCTCATTGGCTTTTTTTTGTTGGCTTCCTGTAGTCGGGGATGTTTTTGCAGTTGGGCTTGGTGTTTTTCAAGTTTCTATTTCTAGAGTGGCCATCTGGATGCTTTTCGGGAAAATGATTCGTTATATTCTTTGGAGTATTTTTACTCTGTGGGGGATTGGTTTTATATAGCTTTGTATCAAAATTAATCCTTATGAAAAGAAATCCGATAGAGGTATTCAGTGATTGGGCAGACCTAGATAAAGATTTTGGCATGGAAGAAAACCACAAACTAGCTGTAGAAAACATGCTTTCTTTTGCTTTTAAAAAAGAAACACCATTTTCTTTTATTGACGCTGGTTGTGGAAACGGATGGGTAGTGCGGCAAGTGCTTCAAAATCCTTTATGCCAAAAAGCTATAGGAATAGATGGTTCTCAAAAAATGATTCATAAAGCCAAAAAAATAGATCCCAATTCGTCTTATCTCTGTGCAGATTTGATGCATTGGACTCCTGATACCAGAGTTGATATTGTCCACTCTATGGAAGTTTTTTATTACGTAGAAAATCCTAAAAAACTCATTCAAAATATTTTTAAATCTTGGCTAAAGGAAGGATCTAGACTCATTATTGGATTGGATTACTATCTAGAAAATAAAGCCTCTCATGACTGGTCAGATAATTGTGGTATCGCTAACATGAAACTCTTAAGCGAAAATGATTGGATTGCCTTTTTTAAGGAAGCAGGATTTCATTCTGTCGAAAATTGGCGCTTTAATCCAAAGGAAAATTGGGCAGGAACCTTAATCTTAACAGGACTTAAATAAATCACTTTTTATCATACCTTCCGGGAGCAAGTTTTTTACTAAACAATGGAAAAAGTGAATGAGGCAATATCTTCAATAAAAAGACAATGAGTTTAAAGGTTTTCGTTGGGACACATACTTTTTTTCCATTCAATGTAGCCTCTACAGCTTCTTCTGCGACACGTTGCGCACTTTTTTTCATGAATCGAGGGACACTGTCCATTTCTTTCTGTACTCCACTTGCCGTATGAAAATTGGTTACCGTATAACCAGGACAAACCGCCGTACTGGTAATTCCTTTATGATTGTAATTTATATTCAGCGCCTCACTGAATCTATTCATAAATGTTTTTATAGGACCGTATAGTATTTGAATAGATGAAGGGGGGGCAAATGCAGCAACTGAGGAGACAATCATAATTTTACCTCCGCCTGAAACAAGCATATCCTTGATGAACAACTTAGTTAAGGCGATAACAGAAATTCCTAAAACCCTTATAAAATCTTCCTCTGCTTCCATGGCAGTTTCATCAAAAGGACTAGCAATAGCATAACCAGCATTATTCACTAACATTGAAATCTTATATTGTTTAGAAATACAAAATTGGTGAATTTCATTTGGTGCTTTAGAATCATGTAAGTCAGATACAACAGAATCAATACTTACTGGAAATTTAGCAGAAAGGTTCTTTACTGTTTTACTTAACTTGTCTGAATTTCTTGCAGTTAAAACCAAATCAAATCCTCTTTTTGCTAAACATTTTGCTATTTCAAGACCTATTCCAGAGGAAGCCCCAGTGATTAATGCAACTTTATTTTTCAATATGCTATCTAATTAAATTTCAATCCAAAAGTAATGATTTCTTTCTGAGACAGAATACAGCTATTGACTAATGAAATTTTGAAGTCTTGCTTCATTTTTGTTTTTTTGCAATTCTATTTGATTACTATATCTATGAAGCTTCATTTAACTATCCTTTTTTGTTTTCTTTTTTGCAACTTCATTGATGCACAGAAGCTATATGACTCTCTATATTTTGAGATGCCTATAAAGGATGCCAAACTTATCTTAAAGGAAAATGCGAAGAAACTTAAAAACATCCAATTGGGAAAAGGGACTACCTATGCTTTTAGAAAGAGTTCTTTAGTAAGTCATGATGAAAAATTAGTAAGCATTAACATATGGAGCAAAACAAATCTTAGTCTTTCACAAGCTGTAGATTATTTAAAAAAAACACGTGCTTTTTTTGAATCCATAAACTATAAAACTGTTTATGCTCAAGAAAATTGGTCTAATCCAACTATGGTTAAAAAGAATCTTCCGTGTATCCGATTTGTTGATCCTGAAAAAAATACTGTGGTTGAAATGGATCCCAGGGGCCAAGGTAGTGTCCACAATATTTTCATAACCTATTACAACTATGATTGGTTTTTGAAAAAAGCTAGAGGAGAAGAATAATTACAGATCAATATTAATTCCCAATCCAAGAAGTTCCCTCACCTGAAGCTTTCCTATAAGGTCATCATCATAAAGTAAATGTAAAATAAAGCTCCCGGAAATCTTCGTGTTGACTTTAAATCGCATGCTAGAGTTCCAATCAAAATCAACGTTTTGTGTTTTTTCAAGATAATTCACATAGACGCTATATTTGTTTTCCCAGATTATATTTTCCATAACTTCAGTTTTAAAAAATCCAGAGACTAAGGCTCCAAAAAAGAATTTTGTGCTTTTACCTTGTTCAACACCGAAATACTTTTCAACACCTTCTAAGTCTTTAGTGAAGTTATTTGAGACAATAATGACTCGTCCTGAAATTGGAGACATATTTACCCATAAATCAGAATTTTTTTTAAAATAAAAACCCAAACCCGCTTGAAGAATAGCTGGAGATAAAAACTGAGAAACTCGTTCTCTTAGTTCAATTCCTTCTTCTTTATAATATCTAAAACCAGGTAACAATTGAGTTTTAAAATTGATGAATCCGGAATAATTCCAGTTCTGATTGATTTGTTTTCCGACAAGAGAATTGATCTCAAATCGATCATCTGCTTTTTTTAGAAATTTGCTTCCTGAGATAGATGTTGTACCTATCGAGAGTAACATATTTGTATCCCATACCAAACCATTTCTGTCCGAATAATTAAAATTATAATCTAGTCCATACAGTAGAGTTAACGCACTCTCTCCCCCTGAAATCCAGTTAGAAAAATGTGCTTGATTAAAATTAAATCGAGTATTCCCATAAAACTTCATGCGTTTCCCACCCAACTCAGACTGGATGACTGCATCAAAAGGGAGGTCTTCCTCTGTATCTTCTTCCTGTGCAAAAAGCAAAGAAAAACAAGCCGTCCATAAAAAGAATACTAAGAAAGAGGGGGGAAATAAAAAATTGATTTGAGGACGTAACTTCAACATAAATCTGATCAAATACTACTTATCTTAAATTAAGTTAAATTTATAAAAATATAATTAAAGCAATGCTGTCCAAAAAATTCAATATGATCTTCTCATGAGGTACACCTTAAAAAAAAGCAGCTTATTTAGAGTTTTAAAATATGCGGTCACTGTCATTTTATTTTCTCATTCAATTATTCTGGCACAACAAACAGATGCATTTTCAATACGTATAGATAGTCTAATCGAAAACGGAATAAAAAATGTCGCTTTCCCAGGGGCTCAAGTTTTAATATTCAAAAAAGATAGCATCCAGTTTCATAAAGCCTATGGTTTTCATACTTATGATTCTTTAAATCAGGTTAAGAAAACTGACCTATATGATCTTGCATCGGTTACAAAAGTTTTAGCAGGAACTCTAGCGTTTATGAAACTCTATGAATTGTACGATATTGACCTTGATGCAGCTATTTCAGACTATATCCCTTTGATTAAAAGAAGTAATAAGAAATTCAGCACTTTCAGGGAAGTTCTGAGTCACAGTTCCGGGTGGCTCCCCTATATCGCTCATCAAAATTTAATCAGAAAAAAAAATGGTGAATTTAAGGCACGGACCTTAAATAACAGATTTTCCAAAAGATACCCCGATCAAATCAGTGATTCACTCTTTCTTTTCAAGAATTATAAGAGAAAAATTATGCGCCGAATTCGCCGAACGAAAATGGGTGATGTAGGTACATATAATTACTCAGGCCTTTGGTTTTTTTTACTTCCAGAACTGACTCAAAAACTCAGCGGACTTTCTTTTGAGGCTTTTTTAAAAAAACACTTTTACAATCCTCTAAAGCTAGAACGTTTTTCTTTTAATCCATCGAAAGAGTTTTCAAAAAATGAAATTGTCCCTACAGAGATTGATTCTCTTTTTAGAAAAGGATTAGTTCAAGGTTGGGTTCATGATGAAGCTGCTGCTTTAATGGGAGGGGTTTCTGGCAATGCGGGTCTGTTTGCAAATGCAGCTTCAATTTCTCCGCTATTACAATTATTTTTAAACGAAGGGGAAATTGATGGACGTAGGCTTCTTAAGGCAGAAACAATAGCCCTTTTTACTCAAAAAGCTTATCCTGAATCTGAAAATAGAAGAGGACTTGGTTTTGACAAACCGGATAACTCTGATGACGAAAAAACATATCCTTCAAAACTTGCCTCATCTCTAAGTTATGGTCACAGCGGCTTTACTGGAACATTTATTTGGGTTGATCCACTAAGAGAATGTTTCTTAATTTTTTTAAGTAATCGAGTTTACCCTTCAAGAATGCAAACGGGGATTTATGATTTGAATATCAGAGGTCAATTATTAGATTATGTACTTGAATATTAAATTACTAGTTGGATGTTTATTTTTTAGTCCGCTAATTTGCTCCCAATCTCTACCAGATGGGTTTGTTGTGCTTACGGACTATATCCCCGATTTAGAAGTAGAACTCCGTTATGCTAACAAAACTAATTTCCTAGGAAGACCTGTCGAAGGCTATACAAGTGAAATTGGAGTGGGGACCTTAGAATTAGCTCGTCAATTGAAAAAAGTGCAACTACAATTAAAACCTTACGGAGTAGGGCTTAAAATCTATGATACCTATAGACCGCAGAGAGCTGTCAATGACTTTATCCAATGGTCACAGCACCAAAATGATACAATCATGAAAAGAAAATACTATCCTAATCTTATCAAAAAAAACCTATTTGCGCTAGGATTTATTGCTTCAAAAAGTGGGCATAGTAGAGGGAGTACTGTTGATCTTACGTTAATTTATAATACGGGTGAGATGAAAGGAGTAGAAGTCGACATGGGTGGGACGTGGGATTTTTTTGGAGAACGTTCCAACTATAGCTTCTCAGACCTGACACAGAATCAAAAAGAAAATAGAAAACTTTTGCGTTCAAAAATGATCGAAAATGGATTTAAACCATATGAAAAAGAATGGTGGCATTTCTCATTGATTGAAGAGCCGTTTCCCAATACTTATTTTGATTTCATAGTTTTTCTTTAAGGACGTAACGCTTCTGGAAAAATTGTTAAATCAATATCCCAAAGTATCGGTAAAAGAAAAAATACCAGCAAAGTGATCACTAGAATTGAAAAAATGTTCATTACAATCCCTTTGGATACCATGTCAGGGATTCTTAAATAGCCCGAACCAAAAACAACTGCATTAGGAGGTGTAGCGACAGGAAGCATATAAGCACATGAGGCCGCAACTGCTGCTGCAACCATAATCCCATAAGGATGAACATCCACTTCCATTGCTAGTGGTGCCAGGACGGGAAGTAGCATTGCTGTGGTCGCTAAATTAGATGTAATCTCAGTTAAAAAATTAATGGCAGTTACTAAAAGTAAAATCAAAAAGAAAAGTGAAAGTCCTCCAAATTCAGTCATCAAATGACCCAGCCAAATCGCTAGTCCACTTTGTTCGAAGGCTTTTGCCAATGCCATCCCCCCGCCAAACAATAAGATGATTCCCCAAGGAAGATTAATGGTATCCTTCCAATTCAATAAAGGTTGACCCTTCCTTTTTGATGGAATAATAAAGAGTACTAATCCAAAAATAATTGCGATAATAGTATCGTCAATCTCGGGCAAGAACTTTTGCAACAAAAAGGATCTGGTAATCCAACAAAAGGCTGCTAAAGTAAACACGACTGTGATCCATCGTTCTTCATAACCAATCGGACCCAATTCCTTTTTTAATCTTTGAATTTCCTTTTTCCCCCCAAGAAATTCGGTTTGTTTAAACTTGAAGGCTATACGTGTCAGATAAATCCAACAGAAGGCTAAAAGTATCATGGAAATTGGAAATCCAAAACTGAACCACTCTAAAAAGGTAATTTCGTAACCATAAGTAGATTGAATAACTCCAGCTAGAACCAAATTTGGAGGAGTCCCTATTAGAGTCGCTATTCCTCCTATGGAGGCGCTATAAGCAATTCCAAGCATTAGAGCCTTCCCGAATACTCTGTTTTCATCTTCGATCGTTTCTGGGTTGTCTTTTAACTGTTTTATAATTGCCATACCGATGGGTAGCATCATTACAGAAGTTGCCGTATTAGAAATCCACATAGACAAAAATGCAGTAGCTATCATAAACCCTAAAATGATTTTTCGCACATCAGAACCAATGAAAGCAATTATATTTAAAGCAATTCTTCGGTGTAAATTCCATTTCTCTATCCCAATTGCGATTAAAAATCCTCCCAAATAAAGAAACACATATTTATGTCCAAAAGAGGCTGTCGTAGTTGTTAAATCCATCCCACCGCTTAAGGGAAAAAGTACGATAGGCAATAGTGCTGTAGCTGCTATAGGGATTGCCTCAACTACCCACCAAACCGCTATCCAAAGTGTTGTTGCTAAAACTGCATGTCCTTGTAAAGTAAGGTCTTCAAAGGGTTTGAGTAAAATGACCAACAGAAATAAAAGAGGTCCTAGAATTAAGGCGATTCGTTTTTGCATTATCTTAATTTGCAGCAGAAGTATGGTCTGAAATAATATACCATTGGTTTTTAGTTCGAATCCAATTCAATGTGAAAAAACCTTGGAGATCATCAATAGTCCGCTTGAGGTAAAATTTTCCTTGCATCTGAACAACTGAATCACTCAGTTCCAAAAGATGAAGTACATCAAATTTTAAAGTTCCCATTTTCTCTTGATCTGAATAGGTTCTTTTATATCGATCTCTTGTAGCATTCCAACCGTATATAGGTCCTGAAGATCCTGAAAAAACAAGTTGTTTTGACTTTAAATAACCTTCCATAAAAGCATCAATATCTCCCTTATTCCAATCATCTTGTTGTTTATAAAGAATTTTTACGATTGCAATAGAGTCTGTTTTTTTGACCGCTTGTTGGGAAAATCCAAAAGCAAAAAAAAAGAACAACACAATCATCATTGGAAATTTCATTAGGGTAATTTTAAGGTTGGATATGAAATATTTAACTGTTCCAAGTAGGTATCATATTTTGTTTCATCGTAATAAAATTCCTCCAATTCAGCTCTGTACTGCTTCATGATACCCTCATTCAAATAAATTGGTGGTGGGTCGTTTTCCGTGATCATAGGTTTGTATTGAGTCTCCTTACTTTGTACATTTTTAAAATAATCTTTTGCTTGATTTAATAGTTCAGGCTGAGTAAGAAAATCAATCACTGTTGTGGCTACTACTTTAGCACCGGCAGTTCCCCCTTTGTGAGCGATAGGAGTGGCCATTGCTATAGCATTAGACCAATGATGTCCTTGTAGACCCGGAATATTGGAAGGAAAACGAAGTGTCACTGTAGGAATCGTCCAAGAAATATCTCCAATATCATCTGAGCCTCCACTTCGTGGTTCAGGAAGTGGCTTTCCTAATTCAGAAAGTTCTGTAGACAAGCCTTTAAGGTTATCAGAATTTACTTCTTTTTGAACTGCCATTGCAAGTTGTTGATCCGCGTCAGACCATTCTGGTAAACCGACCTTTATAATATTTCCATACATTTTTTCAGCAATTACTTTATTAAAATGCCTAGGCCATGCTGTTCCAACTACCTTTGAACTAACTTTTGTATCTGTCATTAATGCTGCACCTTTAGCTATATTATTGGCATCATTGTACATTTTCATAATCCCTTCATAAGTAATGTCCCTCAGGTAATACCAGATTGAGGCTTTAGATGGCACTACATTGGGTTGATCCCCTGCATCAGTGAAAATTGAATGCGATCTTTTTAATGGGTGCAGATGTTCTCTTTTGTAATTCCAACCTACATTCATTAGTTCAGCAGCGTCTAAAGCGCTTCTTCCTCTCCATGGAGAACCGGCAGAATGTGCTGCTTCCCCTTCAAAAGTGTATTCTACAGAGATTAACCCAGTTCCATTTGCTTGACCATATGATACGGAAAGATTACTTCCTACGTGAGTAAAAATACACATGTCAATTTTATCAAAATATCCGTCACGAACATACCATGCTTTTGAAGCTACTAACTCCTCAGCTATTCCTGGCCAGAGAACTAGTGTGCCTCCTAAATTATGTGCCCTCATTTGTTTCTGAAGAGTCAGTGCTGATGTAACCATAACAGGAATTCCAGAATTATGTCCTTCCCCATGGCCAGGAGCTCCCTCTACCATCGGTTTGTGATAAGCTACGCCTGGATATTGTGATGCTTTTGGAATACAATCCACATCGCTCCCCAAGGCTATAGTAGGACCTTCTCCATTGCTCCAACGAGCCATCCATGCAGTTGGAATTCCAGAGATTCCTCTTTCAATCTCAAATCCTGCAGCTTCTAAAATACCAGTAATGTATGCGGATGATTCATATTCTTGAAAACCTAGCTCTGCAAAACTAAACACCTTATCAATCATGACTTGAGTGTTCTTATGTCGGCTTTCTACTTCTTGTAATGCTTCTGTTTTAATTTTCTGAATTTGCTTTTTTGAAAACCTTTGTTGTGCGTGTAAGCTCGTAAATTGAATTAAGATTGCAATGATAAGCACCTTCATTCTGAAGACTGAATTATAAGACATAGATGAATTATTTTTAACTAAAATACAAATAAATTGAAGCTGTTTAACATCTCCAACAGATCAATAGTTAGAATTATTTGATTTGATTTTAGCCCTAATACTAATTAATTCAGCTAATTGGGTCAGTAAATCTTATATATACGCAGTGATTAAAAAAAGTAGCGTTTAAAAGCCTCAATAGCCGCATACTCTGAAAGTCCCATGTCTTTGAATTTTTTGGCAGTTGCACTATTTCGCTCCTCGGCTCGAATCCAAAATTCTCGACGATCATTTCCCTGAAACATTACGCCATCCTTCTGAGACTGGTGGAAAAATATTGCTTTTCTTTTTCTTAAAACCTGGTCTGGGCTCATTGGAATAGCCATTTCAATTTCATCAATATCCCATTCGTGCCAAGCTCCTCTGTATAACCAAACCCAACAATCCTTCATAAAAGGTTTTGATTTCAGTTTAGCCAAAGCGGAAAAAATCAAATCCAAACAGACTCTATGAGTTCCATGTGGATCTGCTAAATCACCAGCAGCATAAATTTGATGAGGTTTCAATTTTTCTATTAATGCAACCGTTAGGTCAACATCTTCTTGAGAAACTGGATTTTTATCTATAAGTCCTGTTTCATAAAAAGGCAGATTCATAAAATGAACTTGACTATCAGGAATTCCAATATAACGAGTAGCTCCTAGGGATTCTCTTTTTCGAATACTCCCTTTTAAATCACAAATCGATCTTGGTGCTGGCTGTTGTGGATTAATATTCTCAAAGGCTTCATTTAATTCCTTTAGTTGGGTATTGTCATCAACTTTAAGCACGTCCTTAGCTACTTCCAGAAAACATATAGCATCCTGATCAGATACTGCAATATTTCCTGAAGTTTGGTAAGCAACATGGACTTCATGTCCTTGCGAGACCAAACGATCAAATGTACCTCCCATAGAAATGACATCGTCGTCGGGATGTGGACTAAAAATAATGACCCTTTTCTTTTCAGGTAAAGCTCTTTCAGGACGATAAGTGTCATCGGCATTGGGCTTTCCTCCAGGCCATCCAGTAATTGAGCGTTGTAACCTATTAAACATTTCGATATTTAAATCATATGCAGAACCATGAGAAGCAAGTAGATCTGACATCCCATGTTGATTATAATCTTCGTCTGTTAACTTTAAAATAGACTTCTTCGTTTCATTACATAACCATGCTATTGCTTTGGATCGAAGGGCTTCATCCCATTCACAATGACCTACTAACCAGGGTGTTTTGATTCTTGTAAGTTCAGAAGCAGCTTCTGAATCTAAAACTAAGGTAGTGTTCGGGTGAAGTTGAAGATATGTAGTTGGAATCATTGGAGAAATTGCTCCCTCAATTGCCTTTTGGATTATTTCAGCCTTATTCGTACCCCATGCCATCAATAATACACGCTTTGCATTTAAGATGGTTTGTATCCCCATAGTAATTGCTTTTCTGGGAACATTTTCAATTCCTTGGAAAGAAGATGCCGCGTCAAAACGAGTCAAATGATCTAAAGTAATCATTCTGGTTTGCGAATTTTGATGGGAGCCCGGTTCATTAAAACCAATATGCCCTGTCCTACCAATTCCTAATATTTGAAGATCAATCCCTCCTGCAGCATTAATTTTTTTCTCGTATTCAATGCAGAATTTTCTGACATTTTTTACTAAAACCTCACCATCAGGGATGTGAATATTCTCAGGTTTAATATTTATGTAATTGAATAAATGTGTGTGCATGAAGTAGTGATAACTTTGCACATCCTCTTTTACTACAGGAAAATATTCATCTAAATTAAAAGTAATCACATTATGAAAACTAAGGCTTTCTTCTTGATGTAAGCGTACTAACTCTCTATAGACACTTATAGGACTGGATCCAGTAGCCAAACCCAATACACACATCTCATTGTTTTTTTGCTTTTCTAAAATGAGATCCGCAATATAATGTGCTATTGATATCGAACCTTCGACAGAATTTTGACAGATGACATTATGCAGTTTTTCATAACGAGTTTCTTCAAAACTACCTGGCGCCTCATATATTAATTTTGGGGTTTTAGACAATTGCATTATTATTATATTAACGTGAATTACAAAGTTAAGATTTCCAACCAGTATTAGTTTTCTTTTTTGTTTTTTTTGCTCTGAACAAATTTACTTTTCCTAAACTCTCATTATCCGAACAAACAGCCCCAATGACTGAGCTCAGTATGGTGACTATTACTGATATTTAGCGATCATATGGGCTATGCCTAAGAAGCTTTACTTTATATTTTGGGGGTCATTTATGAAACGTCTTTTGACAGCCTTTGGATTAAAACAAGGGAAAGTTTTTGTTTTTAAAATAAATTACTTTGTTGAAACCTTAATGTTTTTATTTTCTATAAGTGAGACCTGAACAAGTTCTTGATCCTCATAAAGATTCAGGAGCTGATCTAAAGGGACAAACTTTTCTTTAGGTTTATAATTGATATAATCTTGAAATAATATTCCGTTGATTTCTCTCCTATTTTGAGCTTTTCTAAAGCGTGTTCCTCCACCATCTGTTTTGTAATTATAGGCCAAATAAGCAATCTTATAATCTTCTTGATTTATCCAATACCTGTATTCATCTTGAAAATCTTCTCCTCCCCCTTTTTGAGCAAATGTAATTTTTAATGTCCAATGAGGAACCCCATTAATATTTACAGAAGTCAATAATTCTGAATTAACTGCAGGATCCAAAAGCGGTCTAGGTAATTGGAAAAAGTACATGACTGAATTTAAGGAATTAGCATAAAGTCTCTGAATACTATCTTGAAGAGACACCGATGTTTCATTTAAAAAACGGCTTAAGGGCTCTTCTGAACTCATTATATCAACAATTTTCTGGTCTCCTTTAAATGTTTGTCTGGAGTATGAAAAAAAATCTCCCTTTCTTACTAATCTATAATGATAATCTCTAAAATCAAACTCAACTTCAACGTTTAGTGAATCAAATCCATGAGCTTTAATTGATTTGGCAATTATAGACTCTACAGAATCGGATTTAGGAGATTGACAGGCTACAATAAAAAGCAAAAGAAAAAAAATAGACTTTTGTAAAAAAATCATTGATAAGTTTATTGATAAATCAAATGTAAAACTAAGATACAACTAAAAGTTATAGTTTAAATTTGATCCCAAAGAATAACCGTTATGGAAGTACTAAAAACCTTAATTATTGGAAGTGGACCTGCTGGATATACAGCTGCAATTTATGCTGCAAGAGCAGATTTAAAACCTGTACTTTATACTGGAATGGAACCAGGGGGTCAGCTAACAACAACAACCGAAGTAGATAATTTCCCAGGGTATCCTGAAGGAATTGACGGACCAACGATGATGGTCCAATTACAAAAACAAGCCGAGCGTTTTGGTACTGAAGTTAGGATAGATATGATCAACAAAGTTGAATTCTCCAAAATTACAGGGGGAATACATAAGGCTTTTACTTCAAGTGGAACAGAACTACATGCCCAAACAATAATAATAAGTACTGGAGCTACAGCCAAATATCTAGGACTTCCTAGCGAACAACGTCTTCGTGGCGGTGGCGTTTCAGCCTGTGCAGTTTGTGATGGATTTTTCTATAAGGGGCAGGAAGTTGCAATCGTAGGAGGAGGTGATACTGCTGCAGAAGAAGCAACCTACCTCGCTAAAATCTGTTCAAAAGTGACAATGTTGGTTCGAAAAGATCAAATGCGTGCGTCAAAAGCTATGCAACATCGAGTAACCAATACCCCTAATATTGACCTTCGTTACAATACTGAAATTGAAGAAGTTGTTGGTGATCAGGTAGTTGAAGGTTTAAGAATGAGGAATAACCAAACACAAACTATTGAAGAAATCCCCATTACAGGACTCTTTATTGCCATCGGACATAAACCCAATACAGAAATTTTCAAAGATCAATTGGATATGGATGAGGCAGGTTATTTAATTACAAAAGGAAAGACCACAGCAACCAACCTTCCTGGAGTATTTGCCTCTGGAGATGTTCAAGACAAAGAATATCGCCAAGCCGTCACTGCTGCCGGAACAGGCTGCATGGCAGCACTAGATGCAGAACGCTACCTACAAGAAATCGAAGATTAAAAAATAGTCGCTGTCAAAGCTGTAAAGCTTCCCACTCTTGCATTAGCTCTTCCAGTTGCTTTTTCTTTGCTTGGTAGGAATCAAAAAAGTTTGCCTGAGCAATGGTTTCTTCGTAGTTAATTTCTAACTCAAAATCAATAGCTTTTATTTCCTTTTCCAAGCGGCTAATTTGCTTTTCTACTTTTAGAATTTTTTGTTCTTCAGCTCTCGATTGCTTTTGCTCCTCGTATGTTTTGCCCCCTTCTTTGGATGTGGTTTTGATTTTTTCTTTCGTCCCTATTTCCAACTCTTTTAATGACGCTAATTTTTTAGCTTCCAAATAGGCATTTATATCACCTAAAAATGGAGTGACTTCCCCATCTTTAAAGGCAATTACCTTTTTACAGAGTCCCTGAACAAAATCCCTGTCATGGGAGACCAAAATTAGTGTGCCTTGAAATTTAAGCAAAGCCTCTTTTAGCACATTTTTTGAACCAATATCCAAATGGTTAGTTGGCTCATCCATAATTAGAACGTTAAAAGGTTGTAACAAAAGTTTACACAATGCCAGCCGATTGCGTTCTCCCCCAGAAAGCACTTTCACCTTTTTATCCACAGCTTCACCTGGAAATAAAAAAGACCCTAACAAATCTCTAACTTTAGTCCTGTTTTCTGGTGTGGCTGAATCCTCTGCAGATTGTAGAACAGTTTGTTCTCCATCCAAATAGGTAGATTGATTTTGAGCAAAATAACCTAGCTGAACATTGTGTCCTAGCTTGACCTTTCCGTCATATTGAATCTCCGAAACTAAAATTTTTGCTAATGTTGATTTTCCTTGGCCGTTCTGTCCAACAAAAGCGATTTTTTCACCCCTTTCAATTTCTAAATCTACACCGCTTAAAACTTGTTTGTCTCCATACGCCTTAGATACTTGTTGAACTTCCAAAATAATCTTTCCTGGTTGGTGTGAAATACCAAACTCAAATCTAATTTTCTTATTTTCTTCAGGATCAATTTCAATACGATTAATCTTATCTAATTTCTTAATTAGTGATTGTGCCATGCTGGCTTTGGAAGCCTTAGCTCTGAAACGTTCAATTAATTTTTCTGTTTGCTGAATTTCTTTTTCTTGATTTTTCTGAGCGGCCTGTTGTTGGGCTCTCAACTCCTGTCTCAAAACCATATATTTAGAATACGATTTCTTAAAATCAAAAATTCGCTGTTGTACAATTTCTACAGTCCTATTAGTCACCTGATCTAAAAACATACGGTCATGAGACACGAGGACCAAAGCACCTTTAAACTTCTTTAAAAACTGTTCTAACCAAATTATAGATTCAATATCCAAATGATTCGTCGGCTCATCCAATAACAAAATATCATTGTCTTTAAGGAGGAGTTTTGCTAATTCGATACGCATTCTCCAACCTCCAGAAAAAGTGTCTGTAGGTGCATCTAAATCACGGACGCTAAAACCGAGCCCTAGGAGTATTTTCTCAGTTTGTGCCTGGTAGTGATATCCTCCAATCATTTCATAACGAGTACTTAACTCGTTAAGCTCATCCAGTATATCATAATACTCCTGACTTTCATAGTCTTGCGTATTTTCCATGATATTATGAATTTCCTCTTGGCGGTACTCTATTTTTTTTATTTCATCAAAAGCTAAGTATGCTTCTTCAAGAACTGATCTCCCATTTTCAAAATCAAGATCTTGAGGTAAATATCCGATCTTACAGTTTTTTTCTAAAGCAAAAGTTCCTGAGGTAGGTGCATTTTCTTGCGCCATCAGTTTTAACAATGTTGATTTTCCAGCACCATTTTTTCCAATCAGTCCGACCCTATCTCCTTTACCTAAACGAAATGAAATTTCATCGAAGAGCGTCTCTCCTCCAAAACTTACTGTAATTTGATGTGCGTTAAACATGTTTCCTATTTGGATTGCAAAAATAGCTTTCAAATCGATGAATTGCTACTTCATTAGGAATTTGTTTTCCTTCTTCAATAAATTCATACAGCCACTTGGATAATAAAGGTGCCATGAGTACACCACGAGTACCTAATCCGTTAAAGACAAAAAGATTAGGATATTTTGGATGTTGCCCTATTAACGGCCTTCTGTCAATGACCGTAGGGCGTATCGCTGCATGATGTGCCCTTATTTCATAAGGTACATTGAGTAAATTATCTAAACGGCTTATTAACCATTCTTTCCCTGATGGGGTTGGAATGGTTTCTTTGTCTTTTGATGAAAAACTTGCACCTACCCAAAAAAGATCTTGTTTAATAGGTGCTATGAACAAGGAGCCTTTGATGATTTGAGTTCTGGATAATTGGGGCGCTATGATTTCAAGGGATTCTCCTTTAGATCCAACTAAGGGTAGGTACTGAAACCATGGGTTAGTTTTTAGTCGATATCCCTCACAAAAAACAATATTTTTTGCTTCAATTCCCTTATAAAAAACTTTGTTTTTTAAAATTTTTAAAGACTCGTATTCAAATTCTTCTTCCATAAAACTAGAGGGAATTGTATGTTTTTGAAAAATGTCCAAAAGGGTGTTTATATCTAATCTCCCGACAGAATTAACAATGCCAAATCCTTCCTTACGTTTCAGATTAGAATTTATTAGATGACTAGGTAAAGGATCTAAAAATGAAGAAAGTCCTTTTTTTTGGGCTGCAACTATCCAATCGTTCTGTTCCGCTGCTTGAAAGAAATAACGGTGTATTGGAATTGAATGAAAAAAGTTAGTAGACAATTGAAGCCCACATTCTTTATAATGTTTAATGGCATATTCCAAAAATTTTTCTCCTTCCCATGCCATGGTGTAGCGTTTGAGCACAGTTGGGTTGCATATACCAGCAGCCTTTCTGCTAGATCCCATAGATTGGTTTGTGATAAGGAGGTAGTCCTTTTTTTGCTGTTTCAATTGCCATGCATAATGAAACCCTGCCAAACCGTACCCTACAATTATTGAATCTAACATCGCTGTAAAATTAGACTAAAAAAAAACGCTATTGTTTCCAATAACGTTTTTAAACTATACTATTATGAAACTTAATTGTTCCACATATCTTGTTCGAAATCTCTAATAACCGATTTAATTTTTTCAGATTCTAATAGTTGACGTAAAGCATCTTCATAAATATAATCTTTAACTTCTCTGTCTTCATAAACATTCTCTTCTTTATAAATAGTCGAATTGAACCGTCTAGAATTTAACATATGATCGAAAGTAATTGCTTGAGAAGAATTTCTGTTATTAAAAACATTTGAATTTGCTAGAGATTCCCGTGCATCAGGAAACCATACCCAAAAAAGCGGAACTAAAGCGTCTTTCATAGCTTCAGGACCTTGACTAAGTGTTGAAACATCTGGAGCTACTGGAGCAATACCCAAAAGGCGATACTTTAGTTCACCTAAACGTTTATTAAAATACCAAGTCCCTTTTATAAGATATTGCATCACTTTATCAGACTGAATGGTGTAAATGTCATAATCATCTTCCGTTACTTGTTCCCCAGCGTTTGATTTTGATATTCCCTCAGCAGATAAATTTCTCATCTGTAATTTTTCAGCTAAATCAGCGAAAGTTAATTTTTCGTTTTCATTAAAATAAGATGATGAATAAATCTCTGTAATACTGCCGTCTTCTATGCTATCATACAATATTCTGAATAAAGATTTACGACTATCAGACAAAAGGCCGTTATTGATGGTAGGATAATAATAAGGAAAATTGATCCGCTCATCGAGGTCTATAATTTCCCATATTGTCTTAGACCAAAGAATATCTCTATCGTCTATATATCCGTATTCTATTGGTCTTTGGTTTTCAGCAACTTGCATACCAACCTCTTGCGGAACTTTAGCATTGAGCAAATTAGATTGTGCCAAAACTGTGTTCGTTTGAAGAATAAAAACCAAGAGTAATATAAAAAATCCTTTTCTCATCAGTGGGCTAGATTAATTTATCGTAATAGAAATAGGTGACGTTTGCTTCAATTTATAACTCGGATTTGAAGGAATTATTACTTTAATGTCAGAAATAATTATCGTTTGTCCATTTTTAATACGACTCAATGTATTAATCGCTTTACTATCAAGCTTGTCTCCTCTGATTACCATACTTGGTTGACCAGGGGCTCTAAATCTAAACGATTCTACCTTCAAAGGCAAATCAAAATCAAAATCTTCTAAACGTGCCTCTACAGTTCCTCTTTCTAAACTGGATTTTGGTATCGTAAAAGAACCTGATTGTCCTCTAAAGTAACCTGCAGGTTTTGGGATATCTTTTATCCTAAATGAAGATACAGAAGAAACATTCATTCCGTCTGGTAATGTCCCTGAAACGTTAATCTTCACTTCTCTTCCAGCACCAGGAAATAGGTTGTATTTACTTCCCTTTACTTTCTTTAATCCAGGAGCAGTAGCTCGAACTTTAGAATCTTGAATTCCAGGAATAGAGATCGTAATTGGATTTTGAACGCCTCGATAAACCACATTCATCTTGTCTGCCGAAATTACAGCCGAATTCGGCTTGGATATCACAGAATAAGTTTGGTTTACAGCAATTCGAGATTCCTCACCGTCATCTTTGAAAACAAGGTTTCCTTCTATCGTGTGATCTCCGGGAGATCCTGCACTCACTTTAAGTTTAATCCCTCCAGGAATTAAATCATAATCGTCTGAAGACAAGCTATTTCCATCTAGTGTTAACTCCACGGAATTAGGGTTTTGTGCTCCACCTTTACGACCTAAAATAACACTGCCATCAAAAGTCTCACCTTGATAATAAGCTCCCTTTTCAGTGATCAATAAACTAGTATAATTTGATTCATTAACTTTTGAAGACATTTTAAGCTCTTTACCCATTAAAGTAGCAAAAACATCATTCTCAGTTTGTCGAATATCATTCTGCATCAAAGTTAACTTAGCTAAGGAAGAGATAAGGGGAAAACCTTTAAAATTGGCATCTAACCAAGGTTCATCTACATTGTCTCTATTCTTAACATTATAATTCATGTCACCCGTAAAAAAACGTGCTTCTACCATTTCGATAGACTCTGGATATTGACTTCCAAATACCTGAATAACCCTTCCTTTGTAATTATTAATCATTTCAACGAAACTGGTTTTGGCAGCATCAGATCCTTCCTTAAACCAGATTACATCAAGTGCTTCACCTTTGTCCATTTCAGCGTAATTACGCAACTCAGGATCCTTTTCTTTTTGCTTTTCCGTGATGGTGCTTTTAATTTTTTCAATTTCATTGAAAAAATTATCAGATTCCTTTTTTATCTCTTCAGCTGTTCTTTTGTGACCGATCCATTTTCCTCCTTTTTCATCAGCATTTACTCTGATCGTTTCAATGAGGACATCGTTACTTTCACTAATCCGAACGTTTGCATCTTCAATTTTAACAAACATCTGTCCAAACCCGTCTAGTACTTCTTTACTCACGTTTAACGCAAGCATGGTAATAAATACCAAATACATCAGACTGATAAGTTTCTGCCTGGGTGTTTCTTTTGCTCCAGCCATTTCTGCTTATTTTTTTGTCATTGCATCAAGCATACCACCGTAAACGTTGTTTAAAGCAGCTAAATTAGCAGACAAACTTTCCATTTGTGCTCTAAGTTGTTCAGCGTTTTGGTTTACTTTGTCATTGAAGTCAGCATTCCCTTGGGCATTTTGAATTTGCTGTTGATAATTTGTGTTGAGTTGTTCTAATTGAGTGGCTGCTTTTGCCAACTCTTGAGAATAATTCTGTGAAGCTGCAATCGCTTCAGAAGCTGGAGATAACGCCTGAGCAGAGCTTTCTAAATCCTTGATGCTTTTAGCTAAAGAATTCATCAAACTAACATCTAACTTGGCTTCCTGCATAAGGGCATCAATTTTAGATGAAAGTCCTTCTTCACCACCACCTGATGCAGCCTTTTTGGGAGCTCCACTGATTTTCTTAACATAATCTTGATGTTCTTCTTTAATTTCTCCTGTATTTAATGCAGCTACAGTAAAAATTAAAGCTTCTGTTCCTAAACCAAGGCCAAGGACAAGTCCACCAGTAATGGGTCCTATTTCAAGGTGCAAAATTTTAAAAAGTGCCCCTATAATTACAACGGCTCCTCCTAATCCAAAGAGCATGTGCATTGCAACCTTATTTCTAAGTCTTTTGTTTAAAGCTTTTTCTGTCATTTTGATTTAAATTTTATTTACTAAATATAGTATGTTTAAATTAAATTTCAACTTATTTAATCTTAACTTTTTGTGAACCTAAGTAATCTTGAACTGTTCTAAATCCAATATAACTTCTTGATGTATCAGAATATTCGTAGTCTCTAGAACTCACTCTTAGAAAATAGGCAACATCTTTCCAAGATCCACCACGAACAACTTTTCGAGGCTCAATCGGATCTGACATGTTTGGATTTAAAGAAGCTACGTATTCATAGGCTCCTGTGTTATATGAGGAGTTAGTCCATTCAGCTACATTCCCAGCCATGTTATATAAGTTGTAGTCATTAGGGAGATAGGATTTAGCCTCTACAGTATAAACAGCCTGATCTACAGCATAATCTCCTCGAAGTGGCTTAAAGTTAGCAAGAAAACATGCTCTGTCATTCAACAAATAAGGGGATCCCCAGGGATATGTCCCGGAAGGGATACCGCCACGTGCTGCATATTCCCACTCTCCCTCATTTGGAAGTCTAAATCTGCTCACACTAGGCTTACCTTGATCTCTCTGATAGCCATTTTTAAAATTTGTTCTCCAATTACAAAAAGCTACCGCCTGATTCCATGAAACTCCGACTACAGGATAGTCTTGATAAGCAGGGTGTGAGAAATAATCATTGTGCATAGGCTCATTATAAGAATACACAAAATCTTTAATCCAAACAGTGGTGTCAGGATAAATCTGAATTTCTTCCTTTTTGATAAATGGTTTTCTGTCTATAAATTGTTTCTTGCTTCTTTTGGATTCTGCGGCTGCAGATTCTGCGTCAAACCAAGTGTAAGCATAAACTAGCTTAGTAACGTCTAACTTAATCTCACCATTATACCATAACTCAGGGGGTAAATAAAGAGAATCCATTACCTCAGCATAATTCTGATCAATGTAATCTTCCGTATCCCAAGTTAGGTCAGCATCCCAGTTTAAGGCTCTTCCAGCGTACAAATCCTCGCTTACATCATAATAATTTTGACGCATATACTTTTGAAACTCATTGAGCTTTGTAGTGTCAGAATCTTGAAATGCAAATTCTCCAATACCGTCTTTATTATCTTCACCCAACTCCAATTCATCTGCCTTTCTAGCTAGCATAGATAGTGCAATGGAATCTTTGACCCAGTATATGAATTGACGATATTCACTATTCGTTATTTCGGTTTCATCCATGTAAAACGAAGGAACGGTAACCGTCCTAGCTGGAGCGTTTTGGAGTTGTGCTAAATCTTCATCTGATTTACCCATGATATAGGCCCCACCTTCTACAAGTGTCATACCATAAGGCTTTTCCCCAAACCACTTTTTTTGTTTGACACCAATAAGTTCTCCTCTATTTTTGCTTCCACAGGAAGCAACAACCAAGAAAAGTGTCAAAAGAACTAAATGTCTTTTCATTAATTTTATAATTTGAACTAGCACCTATGACTAATACGCCATAAAACTAGTTATTTTTTCACTATATATAAAACTTCGCAGCTTTAAGTATGCAAATAGCACAAAAAATAATAAACTTTCACCATACTAATGCATTCTTCTCACTGCATTATACCATCTTTCAGGTATGTTGTCTTGGGTGGCAGACTTATAATCTTTTTCTGTGCATGCTAATAACGTAGCTTTTTTTGATTTATTATTTAAATGTGAATCATTTGTTAATTCCAGCCACCAACGTTCACTTTTTTCGCTTTTATAAAAAACCATTGTTTGGTTTGAAAGGGGGATCGTATATTTTAAAAACCCATCATTAACCGCTACTGGATATTCATCAAATCGCAATGAAAAGCCTTCTATAAAATACCATACCATCTGGGCAAGAAGCTGATTCATCATAGGGGTTGATGGCAATTCATAAATCCCTAAAAAACTCACCCGATCACTAATCCCTGCGTAACGTGAGAGTGCACAGATTATCCTAGAATCTATTCCATTTGGCTGGCCTTTTAATGGGTCTGCTGTAGCTTGCCAGGAAAGGCATTTAAGATCCATTCCGACGATGTCTGCATCCCTAAAAATAGGCTCTGTAATTGACACATCATCCAATATCTCTCCCAAGCGATACCCATCAAAATACAACTTATTCATTAAGTCTTTTTCTTCAGTAGCACAATAATAATTCTGAAAACCTATGTTAGTGTAGTTAAATAAAACGTTGGGTTTCTCCATTATGATCCTACTCATGTATGATCTGCCTGAAATTAATTCATCCTCTTGAGAAAAGTCAAAAGAACGATCCACAGAAACAACATTGACTAGTTGCTTAAAATCTTGATAAACCTGATATAAAGGGAAAATCATATCATGACTCCCTCCAATAAATACAGGGATAATGTTCATTTGCTTTAAATGATATGCAATTTGCTTAATTGCGAAATACGTATCCTGCACCTTAGACCCATTTGGTAAATCTCCTAAATCAGCAATCTTTACTGACCAATTACCCGGGTAAAGTGCATAAAATTCATTTCGGAATGAATTGACTTGGTATTGAGTGTTTGGAAAAAAACTATTCCGATATTCATGAAGTCCTATGATTGCAATATTTAATCCTTTTAAATCAGGTAGACCTGAGGATTGTGTATGCAGGTCCATTTTGTTCCCTAACACTTGTTTTGGCAAAAGGGACATCCCAATTAGGATCTCATTATCGATTGGAACAAGTAATTCAAGACTCATCGTTTTTTGGCAGCTTTCTTTTTAGGCTTGGGTTTACCAAGGTATTTTTCAGCAGCTTCAAGGGTCAGTGAGGTTGCATCAATCTCTTTCCCTATTTCTACTTTTTGCTTGCCTCTTATTATATGGTGCCTGCCCCATCTTGCTTTTTCTACACGAATACCAGCATCGCTCCAATCGTGAATGACTTTATCCTTTTCCTTTTGAATTTTTTCCTCAATCAACGTGACAATGTCAGTATCACTTAAGGCGTCGAAATCATATTTTTTATTCACATTAATAAACATTCCACTCCATTTCAAAAAGGGTCCAAACCTTCCTACTCCTTTAGTTACTGGTAGTTCATTAAAAACATAAATTGGCGCATCAGCTAATTGTTTTTCTTTGATTAGATCCACAGCAGTTTTCAAATCAATTTCGGTAGGTAACATTCCCTTAGGAAGCGATATAAATACCTCATTATGTTTGATGTATGGACCAAAACGACCATTATTAACTACGATATCATTAGCCTCATAACTGCCAATTGTTTTGGGCATTTCAAACAATTGCATGACTTCTTCAAAAGTGATATTTTCCAATTGCTGATTTGGACCCAAACTAGCATAAATTGGTTTCTCTTCTTCTTCAGGATCTCCAATTTGAGCCATTGGACCAAATTTTCCTAAACGAACCTTTACAGGTCTCCCCGACTTGGGATCTGTTCCTAAGATACGTTCTCCAGATTCTCGCTGAGCATTCTCCTTAACGTGTTCTACGGTAGCATGGAATCGCTCATAAAAGCGTTTTAACATCTCAGTCCAATCTTTCCCACCATTCGCGATATCATCGAAACTTTGCTCTACCTCAGCGGTAAAATTAAAGTCCATAATACTTTCAAAATTTTCAACTAGAAAATCATTGACAATCATCCCGATATCTGTAGGGATAAGTTTTCCTTTATCAGCACCTACTTTCTCAGTCAATAACTCTTGGCTGATTATATTCTGATGAAGAGTGAGTTGTTCATAATCACGAAGCTCACCTTCGGAAATTCCCTTTTCAATATATTTTCTGTTTTGAATTGTAGAGATTGTTGGAGCATAGGTAGAAGGTCTTCCGATCCCCAATTCTTCCATTTTCTTTACTAATGAAGCTTCTGAGTATCGGTAGGGTGGTCTTGAATAACGCTGTGTGGCTATCATTTTTTGAAGATCTAATGATTGCCCTTCCTCTACTTTAGGGAGCATGTCATTTACCTCTTCATCTAAATCATCGACCCCTTCTAAGTATAGTTTTAAAAATCCGTCGAAGGTGATTACTTCACCCTTGGCAATAAAAATTTCACTGTGAGAAGAAGCACCAATACTTATTTGTGTCCGTTCTAATTTAGCTTCACTCATTTGAGATGCCACTGTTCTTCGCCAAATTAGATCGTAAAGACGACTTTGGTCTCGATCAATATCTAGCTTAGTGTTGGAAAAATTGGTTGGACGAATGGCTTCATGTGCTTCTTGAGCTCCTTTATTTTTGGTCTTAAATTTTCTTGGCTTAAGGTATTCCTCTCCGTAAGCTTTTTTTATTTGTGCGCCTATCTGCTTTTGAGCCTCTTGTGATAAATTCACACTATCGGTTCTCATATACGTAATATGTCCAGCTTCGTATAAGCGTTGCGCTAATGTCATTGTTTTACTTACAGAAAAGAAAAGTTTTCTTGAAGCTTCTTGTTGTAAGGTAGAAGTTGTAAAAGGAGCCGTAGGAGCCTTGGATGCTGGCTTTTTATTTACTTCTTTGACACTAAACTCCGAATTGATATTCAGACTAAGAAACGCTTTTGCAGCTTCATTGTCTGAGAATGATTTGTTTAAATGAGTTGGGATCATCTTCCCTTTAGAAGTTAAAAAAACAGCTTGTGTCTTATAGTTTTGAACAGGTAAGAAACTTCGAATAGCTCTTTCTTTTTCAACAATTAATCTCACAGCTACAGACTGAACCCTACCGGCTGATAAACCTCCCTTTACTTTTCTCCACAATACAGGAGATAATTCATATCCCACTAAACGATCTAAAATTCGTCTTGCTTGCTGAGCATTTACAAGATTATAATCTATTTTACGTGGAGATTCAATCGCCTTAAGTATGGCGTTTTTTGTGATTTCTGAAAAAACAATTCGCTTTGAATTATCTTCATTGAGTTCCAATGTGTTCGCCAAATGCCAAGCTATAGCCTCCCCTTCTCTATCTTCATCACTAGCCAGCCAGACGGTTTTTGATTTTTTAGCCAGACTCTTTAATTCACTAACTAATTTTTTTTTGTCTGAGCTTACAATGTACTTTGCTGAAAAATCTCCTCCTACATCAACTCCTAGTTCTTTAGAAGGAAGATCAGCAATGTGGCCAAAACTAGAGGCTACTTTATAATCCTTCCCTAAAAACTTTTCAATTGTTTTTGCTTTCGCTGGTGATTCTACAATTACTAAATTTTGAGCCATAGGGATATAATTTCAAAGCAAAAGTAGTTAAGTTTTTTTGGAACTTTGAACTTTTAAAGAAGGGTTCTCTTAAATTTGCTATGTGTAAATGGATTTTAGAAAGACTAAATCATTAATATTCAACCTAAAAACATTCTCTTTTGATAACAACTGAAAATATTGAAAATTTAAAATTTCTTTTTGAAAAAAAATTGCTTGAAGAGATTATTGAAGTTAGCTCACTACAAAAGGTAACAAAGGGGGACATTATGATAGATGTTGGCGAACAAGTCAAATTTATACCCATACTGACTAATGGCGCTATTAAAGTTGTTCGTGAAGACGAATCGGGCGAAGAAATCCTTTTGTATTTTGTAGAATTTGGGAATACTTGTGCAATGACCCTGAATTGTTGCTTAGAAAATAGTCGAAGTGAAATTCGAGCAATCTGTGAAAAAGATACTACCCTCATTATGGTTCCTGTTTCACAAATGGACAATTGGCTTGTTAAATACCGCTCTTGGAGAAATTTCATCTTTCAAAACTACCAAAATCGCTTAAACGAAATGCTCAAAGCAATTGACTCTTTAACCTTTTTGAAATTGGATGAACGACTCAGAAAATACCTTAAAGAAAAAAGTAAAGTTGCCGATAATTCAAATATCACCGTTACACATCTTGATATTGCAACGGATTTAAATTCCTCGAGAGTTGTCATTTCTCGGCTTCTAAAACAAATGGAAAACGATGGAGAAGTCTCTCTTGGAAGAAATACAATTAAAATCAATTATTAGATACGGGTAAATAATAGATGTAACACATGTTACACCAAATCAAATAATCTGTTCTATTTTTGATGAAAAATCTAGATTCTGAAAAAATACTTTCCTTTTTTAAGTTGGATCTCAACCTACCGATCAGACTCCTTTAAGTCAGATTTATTGGCAGGTATTACGGTTGCAGTACTTTTAATTCCTCAAGGAATGGCGTACGCATTAATCGCTGGATTACCTCCAATATATGGTCTGTATGCGGCTTTGACTCCACAAATTGTGTATGCATTTTTAGGAACTTCAAGACAACTAGCAGTTGGACCTGTAGCGATGGATTCTTTATTAGTCGCAGCAGGACTAAGTGCTCTAGCTATTGTAGATCCTAGCCAATACATTCAAATGGCTATTCTTTTGGCTTTACTCATGGGGGGTATTCAATTCATTTTAGGAGTATTGCGAATGGGATTTATTGTATCATTTTTATCAAAACCTGTGATCAGCGGTTTTACCTCTGCTGCAGCTATTATCATTGGTCTAAGTCAATTCAAATATCTTTTGGGAATTTCACTCCCTCAAAGCAATAAATTACACGTTGTTTTTCAATCTTTTATCAACTCAGAAGCACCAGTTCATATCCCTACACTAATCATTGGAACGGTTAGTATTCTGCTAATTATTGCTGTAAAAAAATGGAACAATAAATTCCCTTCAGCACTTTTAGCAGTTGCGTTAGGAATAGGATGGGTATATTTTAACCAATTAAACGAAAAAGGAGTCGCAGTTGTAGGATTAATTCCTGAAGGACTTCCCCCCTTTCAAGTATTGTCGTTTGAAATAGAAACGATCAAACAATTACTCCCAACAGCCTTGACACTTGCACTGGTGGCTTTTATGGAGGCGATTTCTGTTGCCAAAGCCATTGAAGAAAAACATAAAAACTACACAATAGACCCCAACCAGGAACTAATCGCTCTAGGAACTGCCAATATTGTCGGTTCTTTTTTCCAGTCATATCCAACTACAGGCGGTTTTTCTAGAACTGCTGTGAATGATCAAGCAGGAGCCAAAACTGGAATGGCTGCCTTGATTACTTCACTTATTGTAGGTTTAACTCTATTATTTTTTACCCATTGGTTTTTTTATCTTCCTAAGGCTGTATTGGCCTCTATCATTGTTGTTGCTGTTGTTAATTTGATTGATTTTAAATTTGCATTTAGACTTTATAAAAACAGGAGGGATGAATTTGTTGTTTTGGTCTTAACTTTTTTACTCACTCTGTTCATAGGAATCACAGAAGGTATTTTATTGGGTGTTGTTCTTTCTCTTCTTCTTTTGGTTTATAGAGCATCTAAGCCACATCATGCATTTTTAGGAAGGATTGGAACCACAAATTATTTTAAGAATATCGACCGTTTCTCAAACGAAATAGTGCACCGTGATGATCTAATTATTTTACGTTTTGATGCACAGTTATTTTTTGGAAATATTGGGTATTTCAAAACCTTGGTAAACAAAGCTGTTGAAGAAAAAGAGCAAACAATAAAGGGGTTTATCATCAATGCTCGTGCTATAAATTATATAGATATTACAGCCTCAGAGCAACTTTATGAGCTGATTGCCTCACTCCAGAAAAAAGGAATCAGGGTTATGGTAGTTGGTGCTATTGGGCCCGCAAGAGATTTAATTCTAAAAAGTAAAATCATTTCTATTCTCAAAAAGCAAAATCTTTTTATTACTTCGGGAGATGCAACAGATGATTTTGACGGACTTTGCAAAAAAACACCATTACAAAAAAAATTAAGTAGACAAACAAATTCTTAAAGACAATGTAACTTCAATTACATTGAAGTAAATTATAAGCGGTAATTTTATTTTAAAATAAAGAACATGAAAATCGAACAAATTTATACTGGCTGCCTTTCTCAAGGAGCATATTACATAGAAAGTAAGGGTGAAGCAGCTATCATTGACCCATTAAGAGAAGTTACTCCCTACATCGAAAAAGCGTCTAAAAATAATGCTGTCATAAAGTATATTTTTGAAACTCATTTTCATGCAGATTTTGTGAGTGGACATGTTACTCTTGCAAAAGAAACAGGAGCAACGATAGTTTATGGTCCAGAGGCCAAAACTAGTTTTGATTCATTAATTGCTAAAGATCAACAAGAATTTAAAATTGGAGACATCACCCTAACTGTATTACACACTCCAGGACACACCATGGAGAGTACAACCTATTTACTCCGTGATGAAAATCAAAAAGATATTGCTATTTTTAGTGGAGACACTCTTTTCTTAGGGGATGTTGGAAGACCAGACCTTGCCCAAAAAGCAGCTGATCTAACACAAGAAGATCTTGCTGGTATCCTTTTCGAAAGTTTACGAAAAAAGATCATGCCATTAGCTGATGATGTTTTAGTATATCCAGCACATGGTGCAGGTTCTGCTTGCGGGAAAAACTTAAGCAAAGAAACTGTGGGAACAATAGGAGAACAAAAGAAAACAAACTACGCTTTGCGGGCAGACATGACCAAAGAAGAATTCATTAAAGAAGTTACAGATGGTCTACTTCCCCCTCCTCAGTACTTCCCTTTAAATGTAAAAATGAACAAAGAAGGTTATGAAGACATCAAAAGTGTTCTTGAAACTGGAACCCGTCCTCTTTCCCCAGAGGATTTTGAAGTTACTGCAAATGAAACAGGAGCTATAATTCTTGATGTAAGACACCAAGATGAATTTGCCAAAGGCCATATTCCCCAATCAATTTTCATTGGTATAGATGGTGGTTTTGCACCCTGGGTTGGAGCACTAGTAGGAGATGTCCAACAACCAATTCTTTTGGTTACACCTGAAGGAAGAGAAGAGGAAACGGTAACACGCCTCGCAAGAGTTGGTTTTGATAATACCCTTGGATATTTAAAAGGAGGTATTGAAGCATGGAAGGGAAAAGGCAAAGAACTCGATGCTATAGCTGGAATTGAAACTTCAGAATTAAAAACTAAAATGGAAGCCAATGATCTTCAAATTTTTGACGTTCGTAAATCAGGAGAATATCTTTCTGAACATATCCCCAATGCACACAATACACCACTTGACTTCATAAATGAACATATGGCAGAGTTTCCTGAAAACGAACCTTTTTTCATTCATTGTGCAGGAGGATACCGAAGTATGATTGCTGCTTCAATTTTAAAAAGTAGAGGAATTCATAATCTGATTGATGTAAAAGGAGGCTTTGCAAAAATCAAAGAAAATGGGATCAAAGTGTCCGAATACGTTTGTCCTTCAACACTATAAATAATTTAAATAATGGAATGGATTTTTGAACCCTGGCCGTGGTATATAGGCGGACCAATGATTGCACTGGTGCTTTTTTTACTACTCTTTTTTGGAAAAAACTTTGGGATGTCATCCAATTTAAGAACCCTCTGCACCATTTGTGGCGCAGGAAAATCATCTGAATTTTTCAATTTTGATTGGAAAAAACAGCAATGGAATTTAATGGTTTCACTAGGTGCTATTATTGGAGGAGCAATCGCATCCCAATGGCTTAGTTTTGATTCTAGCGTGGCCATCCATCCTGATACCATCCTAAAATTAAAGGAGCTCAATATTGAAAGTGCGGGAATGGCTTATTTACCTGAAGAATTATTTAGTTTTCAAGCATTGATGCAGCCCAAAGTTTTATTAATCCTATCTATTGGTGGGTTTCTAGTAGGGTTTGGAGCACGTTATGCAGGTGGCTGTACATCAGGTCATGCCATTTCAGGTTTAAGCAACCTCCAATTGGTTTCCCTTTATGCTGTCATTGGTTTTTTTGTTGGCGGACTTTTTATGAATCACGTTTTACTTCCTTATATCCTTTAATCAAATGAGACAACTACTATTTTTATTCATCGGAATTATTTTTGGTATCACAATGTACAAATCTGAAGCCGCCTCATGGTTTCGTATATATGAGATGTTTCAATTCAAATCTTTTCATATGTATGGAATTATTGGATCTGCTCTAGCTATAGGAGTATTGATGATTCAACTTATCAAACGTTATAAAATTAAATCTGTTTTTGGAGAAACGATAATCATTCCTGATAAAGACAAGAGCTTTTCCAGATATGCTTACGGGGGAATTATTTTTGGTTTGGGTTGGGGACTAGCAGGAGCTTGCCCTGGACCGATATTTACACTAATCGGTGCTGGCTTTTATTCCATACTTGTCGTTCTCTTTTTTGCTGTACTAGGAACTTGGGTCTATGGTCGTATCGCAAATAAATTGCCCCATTAAGCTCCCGCCTACTTCCGTTTAGAAAATTCACTTAAAATCAAATAAGAGATTCAAGACTGACAAAATGGCAATATCACTTGGATTTTTGTAATTTTGCATTGCATTAGAAACAAAAATCCAACAATTAAATGCCTTTAGAAGATATAAAACAAAAATTAGAGCGTAATCCTCGGGATCATGATGGAACCCGAATTCAAAGCTCTTATAAAGATTCTAAATCTTCTTTAAAACTTGCATATATAGAAAGCTACGGTTGTCAAATGAATTTTGCAGACAGTGAAGTTGTAGCCTCAATTCTGGGCAAAGAAGGCTATGGTATTACCGAAAGCATTCATGATGCTTCCCTAGTCCTAATTAATACTTGTTCTATCCGAGAAAAAGCAGAACAAACTGTACGAAAACGCCTAGAGTATTTCAATTCAATAAAAAAAGGGAGAACTAAAATGACCGTTGGTGTTCTAGGCTGTATGGCAGAACGCCTAAAGCATCAGTTTTTGGAAGAGGAAAAAATTGTGGACCTTGTCGTAGGGCCAGACGCATATAAAGACATTCCTAATTTACTTCAGGAAGTAGCTCAAGACAGAGAGGCTGTAAATGTGCTTTTATCCAAAGAAGAAACTTATGGTGATATTGCACCCGTTCGTTTAAACTCAAATGGAGTTTCCGCATTTGTGTCCATCACCAGGGGTTGTGATAATATGTGTACTTTTTGTGTTGTTCCTTTTACAAGAGGCAGGGAAAGAAGTAGAGATCCTAAAAGTATCTTAGAAGAGGTAAATGATTTAGTCTTAAAAGGATATAAAGAAATCACCCTTCTTGGGCAAAATGTGGATAGTTATTTATGGTTCGGAGGAGGACTAAAAAAAGATTTTGTCAAAGCAAGTGCTCTCCAACAAAAAACAGCATTACGCTTTGAAGATCTTCTCGCTTTAGTGGCTGAGGCTCACCCTAAAACTCGAATTCGATTTTCTACCTCAAACCCTCAAGACATGTCTCTAGATGTCTTGAAAGTCATGAAAAAATTTGATAATATCTGTAACTCCATTCACCTCCCTGTTCAGTCTGGAAGTAATGCGATATTAAAAAAAATGAACCGACAACATACACGGGAAGAGTACATGAAATTAATAGATACTATCCGAGAGATACTCCCAAATTGTGGAATATCACATGATATGATTGCTGGTTTCCCTTCGGAAACAGAACAAGACCATCAAGACACACTAGACCTAATGGATTACGTTAAATACGATTATGGTTTCATGTTTACCTATTCAGAACGTCCCGGCACACATGCTGCCAGAAAAATTATAGATGATGTCCCAGAAGTCGTAAAGAAGAAACGACTTAGTCAGATTATTGAAAAACAAAGACAACACAGTCGATTTAGAACAGGGCAATACTTAGATCAAACAGTATGTGTATTGATTGAGAAAGAATCAAAAAAATCCAATAAAGATTGGAGCGGAAGAACAACACAAAATACAGTAACAGTTTTTCCTAAGAAAGACTTTAAAATTGGAGATTTTGTAGAAGTTAAAATAACAGATTGTACCTCAGCTACCCTTATTGGTGAAGCTGTAGGCCTTTCAGAAAGAGTTTAAAATGGATTCATTACAAAGTGTAAAACAACGTTTTGGAATAATTGGAAATAATACTGCCTTGAACCGGTCATTAGAAAAAGCCATGCGAGTATCAATTACAGATATTTCAGTTTTGGTCATTGGAGAAAGCGGTGTAGGAAAAGAAAATATTCCTAAAATAATCCATCAATATTCCCACCGTAAACACTCCAAATATATTGCAGTAAATTGCGGTGCCATCCCTGAAGGAACTATAGATAGCGAACTATTTGGTCATGAAAAAGGAGCCTTTACCGGTGCTACTCAAACCCGTTCTGGTTATTTTGAAGTTGCTGATGGAGGAACTATTTTCTTGGATGAAGTAGGAGAGCTCCCTCTTCCTACACAGGTCCGTTTGCTTCGAGTTCTTGAAACTGGAGAATTCATTAAGGTTGGGTCCTCTAAAGTTCAAAAAACCAATGCGCGAATTGTTGCAGCTACCAACGTGAATATGATGGAAGCTATTGACAAAGGAAAATTTAGGGAAGATCTATATTACCGTTTAAGTACCGTAGAAATAACCCTTCCTCCGCTTCGCGATAGGAAAGAAGATATCGTACTTCTCTTTAGAAAATTTGCTTCCGATTTTGCACAAAAATATCATATGCCTGCACTTCAATTGGATGAACATGCACAAGCCTTATTGACTGAATACCGCTGGAGCGGAAATATCCGACAACTGCGAAATGTCGCAGAACAATTATCTGTCTTAGAACAAGAACGCAATATCAATGCTGCTATTTTGAGAGCCTATTTACCTGATCGAGCAAAACAGCTACCTGCTTTAATTGGGAAAAAAGAAAAAGAAAGCGATTTTTCCTCCGAAAGAGAAATATTATATAAAGTTCTGTTCGATATGAAAAATGATCTTAATGATTTGAAAAAACTCACCTTAGATCTCATGAAAAACGGGGCCTCTGATAGTGTTCAAGAAAAAAACCAAGGGCTTATCGATAAAATTTATGGGAAAACCCCTGAAGATTCTGAAGAAACAGAACTAGATTCTTTAGACATTGCTACATTTGAATCTAAAGTTCCAGAAATTTCAAATGTAAATACATTGGACAAATACGCATACGCTGAAACTATAGAAGAAGAAGAACCGCTTTCGCTTCAAGCAAAAGAACTTGAAATGATCAAACAAGCGTTATTGAGATGTAACGGCAAAAGAAAGCTTGCCGCAAAAGAACTAGGGATCTCTGAACGAACATTGTATCGAAAAATTAAGCAATATGACCTGCAAGATGTTGAGACTAAATAGCACTTTAAAAAGCCTCTTAATACTTGGCTTTTTGATTTTTGAAGGCTGCGGGATTTATTCATTTACTGGGGCATCTATCCCCGCAGGAGTGACTACATTTCAAGTCAATTTTTTTGAAAATAATGCAGGGAATAGACCTGGATCTACGGTAGAACCTGGTTTGGATAATGAATTCACAAATGCACTTCAAGATCTTATTATGAATCAGACCAATCTTGACCTAGTCACCTCAGACGGACAACTGATCTACGAAGGTGAAATAACAGAATACAGTGTGACCCCAATGTCTGCTACAGCTCAAATAACAGCTGCTCAAAATCGCCTTAAGATGTCAATTGCATTTAGATTTATTAACACAAAAAAAGAAGAAGATGATTTTTCTAAAACATATTCTTTCTTTTACGATTTTCCAGCAGAACTTCAAGTTTACGATGTAAAGGATACTGCACATAAAGAAATCTTTGACCGTATAACTCAGGATATTTTTAACGATACTCTAGCAAAATGGTGATTGATAACGCATCTTCTTTATTCTCCTTTTTAGAGGCCTTTGACTCCTCAGACACTTCCCATAGAGAAGCACTAGAGGCCATGATTAAAAAATATCCAAATTTTCATATCCTAAAACCCTTTTATCTTAAGTCTATAGAAAAACAAAAACCTGATCTGTTTGATCAATTTTTATCTCACACGGCTATAGCTACCTATGACCGTCAATTACTTTATGAGTTTCTTGAAAACCCAAAAACTCTTAAAACAAAAAACATTCCTAAAAAAGAAAAAATAAAGGAACCCGTCCAAAAAACTAAAAAGAAAGTCACCCGAACTAGCCAACCTTTAATAAAAGAAAAAAAGATCCCGGAAGAACTTCCATTTGCAGAGTGGGCAAGTTTATTGAAGGTTAAAAAAATTAATCAGGAGCCTCATGAAATTAATGAAAAATTCAAACTGTTTGACTCTTTTATCGAAAAGAAAAGGACAATTAAACCCAGAAAAGAAAAAGTATCAAAAGACGATTTAAGTGCTAAAAGTCTTGCTTCCACCGACGAATTAATGACCGAGACCCTTGCAAAAGTATTTGTTAAACAGAATAAATATGATAACGCTATTCAAGCTTATCAAATTTTGAGTTTGAAATATCCAGAAAAAAATAGTTTCTTTGCAGACCAAATTAAAGAAATTAAACGTTTACAAAAACTAAAAGAATAGACACATGAGTACATTTTCAATCTTCATCGCCCTCATTATCGTGGTGTGTTTTTTACTCGTTTTAGTTGTAATGGTTCAAAATCCTAAGGGTGGAGGACTTTCCTCATCTTTTGGAGGAGGCTCACAGCAAGTAGGAGGGGTTCAAAAAACCTCAGACTTTCTAGACCGAAGTACATGGATTCTTGCAAGTTTACTTTTAGTGTTAATATTAATTTCCAATGTTACACTTACATCTGGAAGTAGTTCTCAAGATTCTAAGTTACTCCAAGAAGGAACTATAGAACAAACAATTCCTGAGACCATCCCTGAAGCCCAGGAATCTATTCCTCAAGAAATTCCTGAAATTCCTCTAGAACCAACGCCAGAAAACAACTAAGGTTCTTTACTCTTTCATCAAATACTGACAGGCTGACATTCTTTAGCACATGTTGTCACACACATTTCGTGTGGCACGATTTCTGAAAACACCCAAGAAAATTAATAACAAATTAATCATGAGTAAAATAAGCATCAAGCCTTTAGCAGATCGTGTTCTTGTAGAACCAGCTGCTGCAGAGACTAAAACTTCATCCGGAATTATCATCCCAGATACTGCAAAAGAAAAACCTCAAAAAGGAACTGTAGTTGCTGTTGGAAAAGGTACCAAAGACAACCCAATAACTGTTTCAGTAGGAGACCATGTTTTGTACGGTAAATACGCTGGCACTGAATTACAACATGAAGGAAAAGATTATCTCATCATGAGAGAAAGTGACCTATTCGCAATCGTTTAAATTATTTAACATAGAATAAAATGGCAAAAAAAATAGAATTTGATATAGAAGCAAGAGACGGCATCAAACGTGGAGTCGATGCTCTTGCAAATGCAGTAAAAGTAACATTAGGACCAAAAGGGAGAAACGTTATTATTGGAAAAGCATTCGGAGCTCCTCAAGTCACCAAGGATGGAGTAACGGTAGCAAAAGAAATTGAACTTACTGACCCTTTAGAAAATATGGGCGCTCAGATGGTTAAAGAAGTAGCATCCAAAACAAATGATTTGGCTGGTGACGGTACTACAACCGCTACAATTTTAGCCCAAGCGATTGTAAAAGAAGGATTAAAAAACGTAGCTGCTGGAGCAAATCCACTTGATTTAAAAAGAGGAATTGACAAAGCAGTTGAAGCAATTGTAGAATCATTAGGTTCTCAAGCTGTTGCAGTGGGAGATTCTTCAGAAAAAATCAATCAAGTAGCAAGTATCTCAGCAAATAATGACAATACCATTGGTGCGCTGATTACAGAAGCTTTTGAAAAAGTAGGTAAAGAAGGTGTAATCACTGTAGAAGAAGCAAAAGGAACAGATACTTATGTGGATGTTGTAGAAGGAATGCAATTTGACCGGGGTTACCTATCTCCTTATTTCGTAACTGATTCAGAAAAAATGGAGGCAGATCTTGAAACTCCTTATATTTTGCTTTACGACAAAAAAATATCTACAATGAAGGATCTTCTTCCTGTTCTTGAGCCTGTTGCTCAAACTGGAAAACCTCTTTTGGTTATTGCAGAAGATGTAGATGGTGAAGCTTTAGCTACATTAGTTGTAAACAAACTTCGTGGTGCATTAAAAATTGCTGCTGTAAAAGCTCCAGGTTTTGGTGACAGAAGAAAAGCGATGTTAGAAGATATTGCTATTCTTACAGGAGGTACTGTAATTTCAGAGGAACGTGGTTTCACTTTAGAAAATACAACTATTGAAATGTTAGGTACTGCTGAAAAAGTGACCATTGATAAAGACAATACAACTGTTGTAAATGGAAACGGTTCTAGTGAGGAAATTCAAGCTAGAGTTAGTCAGATTAAAGCCCAGATTGAGTCAACTACTTCTGACTACGATAAAGAAAAACTACAAGAACGTTTAGCGAAACTTTCTGGTGGTGTTGCTGTACTGTATGTTGGTGCACCTTCTGAAGTAGAAATGAAAGAGAAAAAAGATCGTGTAGATGATGCTCTTCACGCTACCAGAGCTGCCGTAGAAGAGGGCATTGTTGCAGGTGGTGGAGTTGCACTATTGAATGCCAAAAAAGTATTGTCTGCAATCAAAGCAGAAAATGCAGATGAATCTACTGGAATTCAGATCATCTCTAAAGCTGTAGAATCTCCTCTACGTACCATCGTTGAAAACTCTGGTGGTGAGGGATCTGTAGTAGTTTCTAAAGTGTCTGAAGGAAAAGACAATTATGGTTACAACGCCAAAGAAGGAAACTATGTAGACATGCTCAAAGCAGGAATCATAGACCCTAAAAAAGTAACCCGTGTTGCATTAGAGAATGCGGCATCAGTTGCAGGAATGATTCTTACAACAGAATGTGCTTTGATTGACATTAAGGAAGAAGCCCCTGCCCCTCCACCAATGGGAGGCGGAATGCCAGGGATGATGTAAATAATTTTTCATTATTTCTTAAAAGAGGCGGTCTTAAAAAGTCCGCCTCTTTTTTTATTATTCTATTTTTTCCCTTACATACAAACAGCAGGCCGGAAGATCAACATACACCGATTCAGGGGCTTTTTCGATTGAAGTATCATGTCCTGCTCCAGCTATGGCTTTATGAATATCCTCAACTGGAGACTTGTTGGGATTGTAAATCACCGAGATAATATTACTTGGAATATCCCAAGTAGCCATTTTCACACCCTTCACAGAAAGCGAAGCTTTTTCAATACGCACCTTACACATTTCACAATTTCCACTGACTTTAAATGAAGTCTTGGTGTTTTTTTGAAATTTTTCTTGTGCTAAAATCCCAAGGGGTAAAAACATTAAAAAAACTAAAGTAAATTTTTTCATTTTCATCATTTATTCTTTTAAAATTATAAATTCCATCTTAAACCAGCATAAATCATCCGACCAAATATTGGGGCAAATACTTGTGCACTGTCAAAATCTGCGCTAAAAGGGTTCTCAGAAGCTATTATGGGATTGATTTGTTTGTAATTCCCAATATTCTCCATTCCAAAATAAATTTCAAAATTGGTATAAACTGCTCTGGTCAATTGACTATTCCAAAGTCCATAAGAAGGAGAAAAGGATCCTTGGACATCCCGTAAAGTTTCTACTAATCTTTGCTTCCCAACTGCATGATAAGTCAAATCCCATCGCCATTGAGCTCCATTTGACTTGCGCTCACTCTCCCAAGCTAAATTTCCGAAAAATCGGTTTTGAGCTTGAAGAGGTCGTTGTAAAAAGCCCGAGTTATAGTTCGTTTTTACATCGTAGTTTTTATATGCAAATCGAAAGCTTAGCGCTTTAAATGGTGTATAGTCTAGTGCCAATTGAAAACTATTAGCTCTACTTGATCCGTCAAGATTATAAAATGAGATTTGATGCTGTTGCTCCCAATCAACGACAACTTGATCTACAAAATTCGTAATGTAATAATCAGCTGTAAGGTCTCCACTTCCGCTTCCTAAATTGAAAATTTGACGTATGCTCAGACCATAGTTCCATGCCTTTTCAGGATTAAGTCCATAAATAGCTCCTCCATTCTGAGCAATCGCAATTACACGATTTGTTCCAAAAAGAGTTTGGTTTTCAGCAAAAATATTAGCTGCCTTCCTACCACTTCCAACGGAAGCACGGACTATTGTTTTTGGATTGGGTAAATACCTCATATGTAACCTAGGTGTAAGAAATGTCCCAAGATTATTATGGAAATCTAATCGAAGCCCCCCTACCAAACTAAAGTTTTCAAGATTGTCATAACTGTATTCAAAAAAGCCACCAAAAGAGCGGTCTGTTCTTGAAAAATCAAACTGATCAACAACTTCGCTGAATAAATCATAGGCTAAATTTAAACCAGTTTTAAATTTGTTTTTTGTATTTCCAATTATGGAGTTGAATAAAAGGTTTGCGTAGAAACTTTCATGGTCTATGTCGTATTTTCGAATACCATAATAGGCCTCTTGCTTGTGCCTGCTATATGCTGATTGAAAACCAAAACTCTGATAAGGAATTTCTGGAAAAACATATCCTACTTTAACCGAACCGTCAACTCGTTGAGTTTTTATTTCACTCCCCCAAAGTGATTCTGAATTTCGATCTGTTTTAGGTTCATATCCTAGAGCACCTATTTGTTTATTGTCGTTCATAAAACGAATACTCCCAAAACCAACCCAACCTTTTTCAAAGTCCGTATACTGCCATCGATTTAAGAAATTGATTTGTTTAGCCAAAGGAACATCTAAAAAGGAGTCTTTATTTTGGTCCATGGCTTGGGTTCGCTGATTTCCATGAAGAAAAAGACCTGAACTCCATTTCTTGTTCAATTTACGATTCCCCTGGAGGTTAATTTCATTACGACCATTCGCCGAAGTGAACAGATTAAAAAATAAAGGAGTATCTGAAAAAGGTTTTTTAATTTCAGTATTAATTTGTCCTGCGATACTCTCAAAACCATTCACTACACTCCCGGCTCCTTTTGTGATTTGGATACTCTCTATCCATGTCCCTGGAGTAAAGGTAAGACCATATGCTTGAGAAGCCCCTCTAACCGTTGGGATGTTTTCTTCTGTAATCAAAAGATAAGGACTTGTGAGACCTAACATTTTAATTTGCTTTGTCCCCGTTAGTGCATCAGAAAAGTTCACATCGATTGATGGGTTGGTTTCAAAACTCTCTGATAAATTACAACAGGCTGCCTTTAACAATTCTGCACTATTGACATTTACAATATTTTGAGCTTCTAAATATGACTTTTGAATCGCTTTTCTTCTTTGTGAAATGGTTACCTCTTCTAAAGAGGTTGCATCTGAATGGGTCAAGAAATGTGTGAGCGTTTTTTGATTTTTGACAGTAAGTGTATCCGATTTGAACCCCAGAAAACTGATTACCAGTTTAGGGTTTGGATTTGAATAAGGCAAAGAGAATTTACCTTGATCATCTGTGGTGGTTCCTATTTGAGTTCCCAGCCAATAGAGACTTGCTCCTTCTAATGGTATGTTTTGATCACCTTCTTTGGTCATTAAGGTTCCCTCAAGAATATCTTGAGCAAAACTTGCCATACAGGTGAAGCTTAAAAATAAAACTGCTATGAAATGGTTCATTTGTTGTTTTTTTGATCTGTGAATTTTTTAGTTTTTTTTCTAAAAAAGATTCACTAACCATAAACAACAAGTGACTGATTCAATAAATAAATTTTTGCTTTTTTCGTTGGAGGTAAACTCCATTTATAGGTAGGTACTTTTTCTTTGTTATAAGTTTGATTATTTAATACTTTAACTTGAATAACAGAGTTCGTTGCTGAGAAGAGTATTGGGGTGGATTCTCCCTTTGTATTTTGAGGTTCATGGTTTTGGAAAAGCAGAATATTATCTTGACAACAGTTCGATTTTGAGTACTGTTTATGATCGCTATTCTTTTGAATACTCTCGGCTTCCATCCCGCAATTTGTGGGATCATGCGCTAAAGAAATAGTAGCAATTTCAGCCCCACAGTAATGCACATTGAGGGCAAAGCCTACTCGTGTACTCATAAGAATGAGTGCGAGAAAAAAGCTATATAAACGCCTACTTTTCATATTACAAAGTTAAGTTATTATATAATATAATCCATTAACAATATTGAGGACATGATTATCATGATTCCATTCTCGATTAAAGTTGCCTCTGTCATTGGTAATTTAAGTGCAGTTCCTAAACAAGCACATTGAATTTCTGATTTGTTTAAAATAGATTTTAATACCCCAAAAGTAGTAACAGATAGGACGAATAGTGTGAGACCTAATATGAGTGGTAATTGCCAAGAAAATAGGTAAGACACACCCAATGCAGTTTCAATAAAAGGGTAGCTTTTTGCATAGAGAAGACTTCTTTTCGCTAATGGATCATAACGTGCAAAACTATCTGGAAACCCATTGTAATCTAAAAACTTAAAAAAACTAAATACAATAAAGAAAAGGCCCATAAAATAGCGCATCCCCTGCTCTATATTCGCTGAAGACAAATAGGATACAAATAAAGTCCCGAGAATGAGGTATACAAAAATTAAAAAAAGAGGATACAACGATTTTAATTTTGAAACAGATTCAATGGAATTTCCAGTCTTAGTAACAGTATATTTTGATCCTAAAAGTTTGCTAATTTCATTTGTTGAAACCAATCTGTCAGAAATTATAAAGGCTTTACCGGTTTCTAGTGTTACTTCTACTTCAGAAATACTTTCAAGTGAATCCAGTTTTTCCATCACTGTTCTTTGACAATTTTGACAGGTCATTCCCTCAACGTAAAAATGCTGTTCCATTTTTTTGACAAAGATCTTTATAAAATTTAAAAAAAAATCAGAAAGCTTCGTTAAAAGTTGTTTAAACAAGATTTTATGTAGTAAATCTGGAAACAAAATTCTCAAATTCAGCGATTTAATACTTACTTTTGCAACTTATGATATCTAGTATTCATTCAACTGTCTTTTCAAAAATTTCAGCGCTCATAAGCGATGAGAAGAAACCACTAATTGAGTGCTTGAAAGCGGTTTGTGAATGTTTAAAAAACGAAATTGAAGCCTATGATTGGGTAGGGTTTTATTTTTCAAATTTTAAAAGTCAGACCTTACATTTGAAAGCTTTTAGCGGAACTCCTACAGATCATATTGTTATTCCTTTTGGGAAAGGTATTTGTGGGCAAGTTGCACTTTCAAATCAAAACTTTGTAGTCCCAGATGTTACTGCTCAAGACAATTATATCGCTTGTAGCTTAGATGTTCGTTCAGAACTTGTAGTACCGCTTTTTTTAGACAAAAAAAATATTGGACAAATTGATATTGATTCGAAAACACCAAACCCCTTTTCTATAGAAGATGAAAACTTACTCGAAAAAGTTTGTCACCTTATCTCCAAAACCTACGGTAGATCATTACTAAAATTATAATGCACCACTATGAGTCATAAAAAAATTAAAACTGCCTTAATATCTGTTTTTGATAAAACTGGCTTAAAACCCCTAATAGAGGCCCTTGTAGAACAAGGTGTTTCGCTATACTCTACCGGAGGTACCGAAAGCTATATCAGAGAACTAGGACATGAGGTAAATGCTGTAGAAGATCTTACAGGCTACCCTTCAATATTAGGTGGACGTGTAAAAACTTTACACCCAAAAGTTTTTGGAGGAATTTTGAAAAGAAGTGCTGTAGAAAGCGATCAGGCTGAATTGCAACAATATGAAATTCCCTCAATGGATTTAGTTATAGTGGATTTATATCCTTTTGAAAAAACAGTTGAAGGAGATGCCACAGAAAGTGAAATTATTGAGAAAATTGATATCGGAGGAATTGCATTAATTCGTGCTGCTGCCAAAAACTTCAATGACGTATTTTGTATTTCTGACAAATCAGATTACGCTTCTTTCATAGACATATTCAATACCAACAATGGGGGCACTGATCTAGAACAAAGAAAGGAATTTGCTGTAAAAGCTTTTCACACCTCATCACATTATGATACGGCAATATTCAATCATTTCGACCATAAAAATGATCGATTAAAACTCAGTATTGGGGAATCAAAAGAATTACGTTATGGTGAAAATCCTCATCAAAAAGGACAGTTTTATGGTAAGCTAGATGATTTACTAGAGCAAGTTCATGGAAAAGCTATTTCTTATAATAATCTCTTAGACATCGATGCTGCGGTAAACTTAATCCTCGAGTTTTATGATGGCGCACCTGCTTTTGGAATATTAAAACACAATAATGCGTGTGGGTTTGCTGTCAGAGACACTTTAGCTTCTGCCTATGCGGATGCACTTGCTGCAGATCCCGTATCTGCTTTTGGTGGGGTACTCATTTGTAATAAAACGATTGATCTAGAAACTGCCAAAGCAATTCACGGACTTTTCTGTGAGGTAGTCATTGCTCCAGATTATCAAATTGAAGCACTTGATTTGCTAAAAGAGAAGAAAAATAGAATTCTTTTAATTCAAAAAAATACTGAAATGCCCTTGCAGAGTGTTCGTACATGTCTAAATGGATTCTTAGTGCAAGATAAAGACACCAAAACAGACCAGAAAGAAGATTTAAAAACTGCTACTGAAATTGAACCTACTAACTCGGAAATAGAAGATCTAATTTTTGCTTCTAAAATTTGCAAGCATACCAAATCCAATACCATTATTTTGGCAAAAAACCAACAGCTTCTTGCGTCAGGAACTGGCCAAACCTCTCGTGTTGATGCGCTTCATCAGGCTATCAACAAAGCAAAAAGTTTTGGCTTTCAGTTAGAGAATGCTGTAATGGCTAGTGATGCCTTTTTCCCTTTCCCTGACTGTGTTGAGATTGCGGACAAAGAAGGAATCAAAGCAGTAATTCAGCCTGGAGGATCTATCAAAGATAAGGACTCAATTGATTATTGTAATTTGAATAAAATAGCAATGGTCTTTACTGGAGTACGTCATTTTAAACATTAATTCATAATTTTAACTAATACAAACAGAACAAATGGGATTTTTTACAGATGAAATCGCTATTGATTTAGGAACAGCTAACACTCTTATCATTCATAATGATAAAGTAGTTGTTAATAGTCCATCTATTGTTGCTATTGACCGAACCACTAATAAAGTGATTGCAATCGGACAAGAGGCAAATATGATGCAAGGTAAAACCCATGAAAATATTCGGACTGTTAGGCCTCTAAAAGATGGAGTTATCGCTGACTTTAACGCATCTGAGCAAATGATTAATCGTCTGATTAAAAGTATTCCTTCATTGAACAGACGGTTTTTTTCTCCATCGCTGAGAATGGTTATTTGTATCCCCTCAGGAATTACTGAAGTTGAAATGCGTGCTGTAAAGGAATCTGCTGAAAGAGTAAATGGCAAAGAAGTTTATTTAATCCATGAGCCGATGGCAGCAGCTATAGGAATTGGAATTGATATCATGCAACCTAAAGGTAACATGATTGTTGATATCGGTGGAGGTACTACAGAAATTGCAATTATCGCGCTTTCTGGTATTGTTTGTGACAAATCCATCAAAATTGCAGGAGATGTATTTACAAATGATATCGTAAACTACATGCGTAGCAAACATAATTTATATGTAGGTGAACGAACGGCTGAAAAAATCAAAATACTTGTAGGAAGTGTACTTGAAGACCTTGAAAATCCGCCAGAAGAAATGTCTGTTCAAGGAAGAGATCTTTTATCAGGTAAACCAAAGCAAGTAGTAATAAATCATGCAGAAATTGCTAAGGCGCTTGATAAATCGGTTCTTCGAATTGAAGATGCTATAATGGAGGCGCTATCTCAAACGCCACCTGAATTAGCAGCAGACATATACAATACAGGAATCTATCTAGCAGGCGGAGGTGCACTTTTAAGAGGGTTAGACAAAAGACTTTCCCAAAAAACTGATCTACCAATATACGTAGCTGAAGATCCTCTTCAAGCCGTTGTAAGAGGTACCGGAATTGCATTAAAGAATATCGAGCGCTACAAAACCGTTTTGATTAAATAATTTTGGTATGCAGCGAATCCTGAATGCGCTCTTCCAGTTTAGAAACCCGATATTGTATCTGTTTCTTTTAATCCTTTCAATTTCATTTACCTACAACAGAAATGCCTTTCACGAAAGTAATCTCGATAAATACAGCTTCCTTATTTCGGCTAAACTCCATCGTATACAATTTGCTATAAGTCGTTATTTTAATCTCAGAACCGTGAACGACCAGCTCCTTGAAGAAAATGAAAAGCTCAAGTTTTTGGTACTACAATCTAACAAGCTACCGCTTTATCCCGATGCATTAACTAAATCAATGCGATTCCTCTTTAATGCAAAAAAAGCAACTGTTATAAAAAATAGTTTTCAAAACCAAAGAAACTTTATCATCATAGATCAAGGTTCTGATAATGGTATTAAACCTGAGATGGGTGTGGTTTCAAATAACGGTATTGTTGGAATCGTTCATTCAGTCTCCTCAAATTATGCAAATGTAATTTCAATTTTAAACCAAGATCTTAAAATCAATGTCAGAACAAAAAATAGCCCTGCGTTTGGTTCATTAGTATGGAAAGGTGGATCCTCTATTGAATTTAAGGTTGAGGATATTGTCTCGAATGCCAAAATCAAAATTGGAGATACTTTAATAACAGGAGGGATGTCTAGTTATTTCCCTTTAGGAATTCCCATTGGACAAATAACACATCTTGAAAAAAAAGATGAAAGCGGTTATTTTTCAATTGAAGCAACACTCTTCACCGACCCTTCACAAGTATTTTATACCTATGTATTAGAGAATACTGATTATGAAGAATTACAATCACTTCAAAAGAATTTGAAATAATGAATTTCTTCTCCATTTCATCTATTGTTGCATTTTTTTTATTGGCTCTAGCTCAAACTTTGATTTTCAATCACCTTTCTATTTTCGGATTTATTAACCCCATAATATACTTACTCTTTTTTGTTTACTATCGTTTTGAGAGTAACCAAACATTATTTATTGGACTCGCTTTTTTACTTGGTTTTTTTGTGGATTTATTTTCTCACTCAGGTGGTGCACACACTATAGCTACTCTTACTGTTGGATTTCTAAGACCCATAATAATTCGATATGCATTTGGTGTAACAATGGATTCTCCTCAAAGCTATTTTTCAGATTCTAGGACAATTAATAAATTTTCATTTCTTGTACTCATTGTGTTTTTCCACCACATCCTTTATTTTACATTAGTCTATTTTAGTTGGGATACAATTCACCTTATTCTGAAAAACACCCTATTCACTTCTATTTTTTCCTTAATTTTAATGGGTATTGCATTAAGTTTTTACTCAAATAAAAAATGATCAAACGATTTGTCTTATTGAGTTTTACTTTAGGAAGCGCGTTGTTGTTTATATTTAAATTGATTTCTCTTCAAATCATTAATAAAGACTTCTCCGAACGCTCGCTAAGCAACGCCATAGAGGAAAGACCTGTTTATCCCACAAGAGGATTGATCTTTGATAGAAATGGGATTTTATTAGTTTCTAATCAACCTGTGTATGATCTGATGATCGTCCCAGAAAATTTAGTAGAATTTGACACATTAGAATTAATTTCATTTCTTGATATTTCAAAGGAAGAACTCACAAAACAAATTCAACAAGCGAGGCGTTTTTCTACAAAAATTCCTTCGGTAATTTCCAAACAAATCAGCAAAGAAAAACAAGCAATATTTCAGGAAAAAATCTGGAAATACCCCGGGTTTTATTTTCAGAAAAAAACTATCCGTGATTATCCTGTTCCCATTGCATCAAATGTGATTGGTTATACAAGTGAAATTAATCCTGCCGAATTAAAAAACAAGTCCGATTATACTCTTGGTGAGATGATTGGTAGGCAAGGAATTGAAAAAACATATGAAAAAGTTTTAAAAGGGAAAAAAGGGGTCCAATTTTTTCAAAAAGATCGCTTTAACAGGATAATAGGCACCTTTGAAGGAGGAACATTTAATAAAAGTCCAACTGCTGCTGAAAACCTGACCCTAACAATAGATTCAAAACTCCAACATTACGGTGAATTATTGATGCAAAATAAACGAGGTGGAATTGTCGCTATTGAGCCATCAAGTGGTGAAGTACTTGCATTGGTCACTGCACCAAATTACAATCCAAATCTTCTTTCAGGATCCTCTCGTTCAGATAACTTTCGCGTTTTAGTTAATGATACTGTTGCAAAACCTCTTTTTGATCGTGGATTACTGGCAGAATATGCACCTGGTTCGCCATTTAAAACGCTAAATGCACTCATTGCACTGCAAGAAGGGGTCATTAATCCCTCAACCCTTTTTTCATGTAATCAAGGTCATTATTATGCTAAAGGGGTTTTTATGAAATGTCATTGCCCTATTGGAACCACTAATAATTTATCACAAGGGATTTATAATTCTTGTAATAGTTACTTCGCTAAAACCTATGTTCAGTTGATTCAAAAAGACTCCTCTGCAGCTGCAGGGATAGATAGGTGGAAAAACCATTTAGAAAAATTTGGCCTTGGAAATTATTTAGGCTACGATCTTCCCATTGGCAGAAAAGGTTTTATCCCTAATAGCTCCTATTATGATCGATGGTATCCAAGAGGAAGCTGGGGTGCTACTACAGTAATTTCCAATGCAATAGGACAAGGAGAAGTCCTTGCTACCCCAATTCAAATGGCAAATTTTACTGCAGCAATTGCAAACAGAGGATACTTCATCAAACCTCATTTTTCAAAACCGAAAGAAGAAAAAATTAAAGATTCCTTATACAAAAAGAACTATACTTTGATAGATGCTCAGCACTTCGAAACAGTAATAGAAGGCATGTATAATGTCGTAGAAAAAGGAACTGCTAGAATTGCTAGAATTCCTGGAATTGAAGTTTGTGGGAAAACTGGGACTGCTGAGAATTTTATTCGTCTTAATGGAGAGAAAAAACAACTTACAGATCATTCCATTTTTGTAGCGTTTGCCCCCAAGGAAAACCCAAAAATCGCAATAGCCGTATTTGTTGAAAATGGCTATTGGGGAGGGCGTTGGGCTGCTCCAATTGCGAGTTTGATGATAGAAAACTATTTAAAAGGAGAGGTGAAAAGAAATTGGCTCGAAAATCGTATGCTCAATGGAAGTTTGATCAGTGAGTACTTAAAACCTCTGTCTGGAAAACCTTTTGAAATAAATGAATAGCAGTCCCTTTTTTCGTTTGGATTGGTTAAGCATCCTCATCTATTTTTTATTGGTGTCCTTTGGAATTCTAAACATTTACTCCTCTATTCATACGGATACTATACAGCCCTTTTGGGATATCTCTCATGTAGCTGGGAAACAATTTTGGATTTTCATTGGGTGTTGTATTTTATTGCCCTTGGTTTTATTCATCAAATCGAATTTGTTTGAACATCTTTCATATGTATTCTATGGAATTTCGATTTTGAGTCTCATTGGGCTATTTATTTTTGGTCAAACGATTTCTGGAGCAACATCTTGGTATAATATTGGTGGAATCGGCCTTCAACCCTCTGAATTTGCAAAATTAACTACAGCTTTGGTTTTGGCTAATTTTCTAAGCGGACTTCAAACCGATATCCGAAGATTTAGAGACCAAATTAAAATTATGATTTTAGTAGGTTTTCCAATGCTACTAATTTTGATTCAACCCGATGCAGGTTCTGCTCTGGTATTCTTTGGGTTATTTTTTGTTTTTTTAAGGGAAGGGATGAATTTACGGTGGTTGTATCTTGGAATTTTATTGGTTTTAGTATTCGTTTTAACTTTACTTTTTAAACCATTAATGGTTTGCATTGGCGCCGCTACTTTACTGCTTTTATTATATTTTATACTTCGGAAATCATATTCTAAGAAAAGTCCCTTTCTGATAACTTTAGGAATTTGTTTGATTTTTTCGTTTTCGGTTGACTTAATTTTTAATTCCATTTTTGAACAACGTCACCGTGACCGATTCAATATAATTTTGGGATTAGAAACCGATTCTAAAGGAATTGGATATAATATTAATCAATCAAAAATTGCCATTGGTTCTGGAGGTTTCTCAGGCAAAGGATATTTAAATGGTACTCAAACTAAAGGGAATTTTGTGCCTGAACAACATACCGATTACATATTTAGCACCATAGGAGAAGAATGGGGGTTTTTGGGAAGTAGTCTGCTTATTATTCTTTTCACAGTATTAATTTTTAGAATCATTTTTAGAGCAGAGAAACACAAAAGTTCCTTCCGTCGTATATATTCCTATTCGTTTGCAAGCATGTTATTTGTTCATTTCTTTGTTAATGTTGGTATGACTCTTGGGCTGGTTCCAACAGTTGGGATTCCTCTTCCTTTTATAAGTTATGGGGGGTCGCATCTTATGGCATTCAGCTTTATGCTGTTCCTTTACCTGAACTTTGATGCACAACGATTAGTTTCTGACATCTAAGATATCTCTAAGACTATTACCAAGGGTCATAAAAGCAAGCACCAAACTCATAATGGCTAAGCCGGGTAATATTGCTAAGTAAGGTTTTCCAAGAAGTAAATAACGAAAATGATCTTTAACCATTCCACCCCAACTGGGCATGGGAGGTTGGGCGCCAATCCCTAAAAAACTCAATCCACTTTCCATTAAGATTGCACTAGCAAAATTTGCTGCTGAAATTACAATTAGAGGAGCTACTACGATAGGTAGAATATGACGTACTAAAATTCGATATTTGGAAAAACCTAAAGCAATACTCGCTTGAACATAAAGTTGTTCTTTTGTTGATTTTACCTGTCCCCTCACCAGTCGAGCCACTTCTACCCACATTGTTAGTCCAACTGCTACAAATACTTGCCAATAACCTCTTCCAAGCGCTAAAGTCATCGCAATCACCATAAGTAAAGTTGGGATAGACCAAACCACATTGATTAGCCAAAGAATAAACCGATCTATCCATCCTCCAAAAAACCCCGCAATCGCACCTAAAAAAACCCCTATGATTAATGAAATGAAAACCGCTACAAAGCCAATTGAAATAGAAATACGCGATCCAACAAGAAGTCTACTCAACAAATCACGTCCGTACTTATCTGTTCCTAAAAGAAATCGTGTTGAATATAAAAAATGCTTTTCAATTTCACTCTTAGTGGTAAAACCTTGATACTGATTGAATGTAATTTTTTCAAAATAGTCCGTAGTATTCCCGTATCTTTTAAATTCTAATCCATCATCTAACCATCGAATTTCACTGAGGGGAACTTCTTCATTTGCATTTACTTGACCACTGAAAAGCGTAATCTTATCCTCGGATGCTGCTCTTGGTATCAGCAACATATTGCAGGAAAAACCAGGGGGCTTTGAATGAATTGATAAATGCATTTGATTTGCATATTGAGTCTTATCAAGAGCGATAGCATATGCGAATACAGCAAAAAAGGTGACAAGTAAAATAAATGAGAAGCTTCCTATAGCCCAAGGGTCGCTTTTAAAGCGTTGCAAGAAGCTTTTCAAATTCAATCTTTCTTGATTTAATCTTTGATCTGAGCAATAGGTTGCTCTGTTTTAATTCTAGTTGAAAGGTCTTTTAATACTTCTACAGCTTCTGAAATATAAAGGTCTTTCTTGAGTGATTTTTCCCAACGGTTTCTTTTTTCAATCAAATCTTCATTTGGTGGTTTAGTCGCAGCTGCCTCTGGAAGCCATTTGAATTCCAATTTTGATTCATATTCTGAAAGTTTTTTAAACCGATCTGTGTATTGCTTGTCCGTTTCTTTTTTTGTTTTGTATGACTCGTATTCAAGAGAATAAATTTGGGTATCCTCCTGTTGTTTTTTAATCCATGAAGCTTGTTCTTCTATGAGCATCACAAATGGGTTTTGTGCCAATCTTTGCTTACTGCGCTCAACAGAGTATTCGTAATTTGTAAATTTCTCATAGGGTTCGAAGTCAGCAGGAGATATGCGATCCCAGGGAAGAGGATTGTCTTGATCTTTTTCACCCATATCGATCATAGCATAACGATCTGGAAATACAATATCACTTTTTACACCCTCTAACTGGGTAGATAAACCGTTAATTCTGTAAAATTTATCTGTAGTAACTTTCAAAGCTCCTAAATCACCGTAAGTACTTCCAGTAATCATTTTATTCAGATCAAAAACATTTTGAACTGTTCCTTTCCCAAAGGTTTGTTTACTTCCAAGAATAATCGCTCTGTTATAATCTTGCAATGCGGCTGCAATAATTTCTGAAGCTGAGGCTGAAAATTCATTCACTAAGATAACTAGAGGTCCATCCCAGACCACACTCGGATCAGTATCTTTTAACACTTCTTTTCTACCACCTGTACTTTTTACCTGAACAACTGGACCCTCTTCGATAAAATAGCCGGTCATATCAACGACTGTTTTCAGCGAACCTCCTCCGTTATTTCTGAGGTCAAGGATAATCCCTTTCACATCGTTTTGCTTGAGTTGTTCCAATTCTTTTTTTACATCTGAAGCTGCATTACGTTCATTATAATTTTCGAAGTTGATATAGAACTTAGGTAGTTCGATAAGTCCATAATTTCCAGTTTCATCTTTGATCAAAGAGGAGCGAGCATAGGTTTCTTCTAAAACAACAACATCCCTAGTAACCTCAACTACTTCTACAGTTCCATCAACTCGTTTTACAGTCAAATAAACATTCGTTCCTTTAGGTCCTTTGATCAATTTTACAGCATCATCCAACACCATTCCTGAAATATCTACAGCCTCTTCTCCATCTTGTCCTACCTTGAGGATTACATCACCGATTTCTAAAAGTTCCCCCCTCCAGACGGGTCCTCCAGAAATGACTTCTACAATTTTTACTTGCTGATTCCTTTTTGTCAAACGAGCTCCAATTCCTTCAAATTTTCCAGACATACTGGTATCAAATCTATCTTTATCACTGGGTGCTAAATAGAAGGTGTGTGGATCATATTGAATTACAAGTGAATTGATATACATGGAAAACCAATCTTTTCGTTTGAAATCGTTATAGTTTTCAAACAAATTATCCATGTTTTCTTTTAAATCTTCACGGACGCTCAACTCAATTTCTTTATCAGAACTTTTGATGAAGGTGGAGTCTTTCTCTGCCCTTTTAGATTCATCCTCCTTTTTAGAAATAAAGCTTTCTAAGGCATTTAATTTAAAACGCTTTCTCCATATTTTCTTTAATTCAGTCATGCTGGAGGCATAAGGTGCCTGGTCAAAGTCCAAAGTAATTTCTTCTTTTTTAGAAAAATCAAAAGGGGTACTGAGAATATCATTGTAAAAAAGTGCTACTTGAGCCATTCTCTCAGTGATTTTAGAATAGGTTAGATCAAAAAAACGAAGTTCTGCATTTTTGATTTCATCATCAATCTTATACTTGAATGACTCAAAAGAATTTATGTCTGATTGAAGGAAAAAACGGTGTTGACCATCTAAATTTTCGAGATAATCCATGTAAACGTTCTCAGAAAAAGAATCGTTAATTTCTTTGGGGTCAAAATGTCCTCGATCAAGCACATACGAAATAATCTCAAGTAGGAGTTTATCTTTATTAGGATCTTCATTTTTCAAATTAAATCCAAAAAGTAAACCACTAATGAGAATAGTGGAAAGAAGCCAAATAAAAGATTTCATAAAAGTCTTTAGTTAATTTAAATTTTCATAGCATATAAATATACGGATATTTAAAAACAGTACTGTTAATTTTAATCTAAAACCAAATAAGTCTAATTTATAAGAAAACTACCCTAAAGATCAATGGCTGAGTACCACTTAAAATCTGTGAAAAATGATTCTATTTATGAGCTGAAAAGATTCCTTACCTTAGAGGCAAGATTATGACAAAAAAAAGACCTTTAATATTGGTGACAAATGATGATGGGATCACAGCACCTGGAATAAGAACCTTGATCGAAATCATGAATGAAATTGGCGAGGTTGTGGTAGTCGCTCCAGACAGCCCTCAATCTGCAATGGGTCATGCAATCACTATTAACTCAACCTTACATTGTGAACAAATAAAAGTAGCAGATGGACCCCAGATAGAATATAGCTGTTCAGGAACACCCGCCGACTGTGTCAAACTGGCTGTTAACGAACTATTAGACAGAACTCCCGACCTCTGTGTTTCAGGGATCAATCATGGTTCTAACTCATCAATAAATGTAATTTACTCTGGCACAATGAGTGCTGCAATGGAAGCTGGAATTGAAGGTATTCCAGCAATTGGGTTTTCATTATTGGATTTTAATTGGAATGCTGACTTTAGCCAGATTAAAAGTTTTGTAAAGCAGATTACTATTGAAGCCTTAACCAATGGTATTCCTAAGGATGTGGTTTTAAATGTCAATTTCCCCAAGCTAAAAGAAAATGAAATCAAAGGAATCAAAATTTGCAGACAAGCTAAAGCAAATTGGGTAGAAAAATTTGATAAAAGAACCAATCCGATGGGAAGAGAATATTATTGGTTAACCGGTACTTTTGTCAATGAAGATAAAGGAGAGGACACAGATGAGTGGGCACTGAATGAAGGGTATGTCTCAATAGTTCCTACGCAATTTGATCTAACAGCTCACCACAGCATTCAACAGTTGAACACATGGAATTTATAAAAGACAAGTACTTTTTTTGGGGGATTTTTACAGGGTTTCTATGGACTACATTTGGCGTTATTCTTATTGTTTATTTCTTATCTGAAGTCCCCATTGAAGATAGTATTGAATACCTATACCAGCAAGGGCGTTTGGGAGGAGTAATTTCTTTAGCAGCTTTAATAAACCTACCTCTTTTTTTTATTTCATTACGCAAGAATAAGGTTCCCTTTGCCGCTGGAATTGTAGCTATTTCACTTATCACAGTATTGCTAATTGCTCTTTTAAAAATTAATTCTTAATTCGCAGACAGTGAAATATTATCTCATTTCTGGGGAGGCATCTGGGGATCTACACGGAGCTCATCTTATTTCTGCTCTTAAAAAGTTAGACCAAAACGCTCAATTTCGTGCCTGGGGGGGAGACCTAATTCAAAAAGAGGGAGCTACCCTTGTACGGCACTTCAAAGAATTGGCTTTCATGGGTTTTTGGGAAGTGCTAAAACACTTGCCTAAAATCTTAAAAAATATTGCTTTTTGTAAAAACGATATTCTTCAATTTAACCCAGATGTAATTATTTATGTTGATTACCCCGGTTTTAATTTGAGAATTGCTCAATGGGCAAAATCTAAAGGTTTTTGCAATCATTACTATATCAGTCCTCAAGTCTGGGCATGGAAGGAGAACAGGGTAAAAAAAATGAAAAGTTGTATTGATGCTCTCTATGTAATTCTACCCTTTGAGAAAACCTTTTTTGAAGATAAACATGACTTTAAAGTTCATTTCGTTGGGCATCCTTTGATGGATTATATTCCTGATTTCCCAAGAGATCCTTCTTTTTTGAATGATCTCAATTTGACTCTCGAAAAACCTATCGTTGCTTTGCTTCCGGGAAGTAGATCCCAAGAAATACGAAAAATGCTACCCCTTTTTAAACAAGTTGCTGATCATTTTCCATCTTATCAATTTGTTATAGCAGGAGCCCCAGGTATTTCCCAAAAACAGTATTCTATCTATACCCAAAACAGTGATGTGAAAGTTGTGTATAATGCAACCTACAATCTGCTACAAAACAGTTCGGCAGCATTAGTGACAAGTGGAACAGCAACCTTGGAAACCGCACTATTTAAAGTCCCACAGCTCGTCTGTTACAGAAGTAGCTCCATCAGTTATTGGATAGCCAAAAGAATTCTCAAAATTAAATACATTTCCTTAGTCAATTTAATTTTAGATCGAGCGGCTGTTTTAGAATTGATTCAGAAGGAATGTAATCCCAAAAGACTTATCCGTGAATTGCAAGATTTAGTTGAAGGAAGTCAAAAAAATAATAGGCTCCAAAAAGAATATCAACAACTTTATTCCCTTTTGGGGAGTGGTGGAGCAAGTCGTAAAACAGCTTCGTTAATATTCAACCAAATTCAAAGAAGTTAGATTTATTATCTTAGGGGATCTTTGTGATGCCCATGAAATTGCCCCATTCACCCCTAATTCTGCCCGTCGGACTTTTTAGTTTAGGCGCTATAATTTCCTTTTATTTTTCGTTTTATTCAATCAAATGGAGTTTTTTTGGATTTGGTATCCTGTTTTTGATTGTTCTGTTTCAGTTCATAAAATCCTCCTTTCTCAAACCTTTCAAAACCATTTTAATTTATGGGGGGTTTTTAATGATTGGGTATCTGTATTTCTTAAACTATTATTTGGTATCGCCTAATCATTATGAGCATAAAATAAATGAAGCTCTTGTTGAAAAGCTTATTTTAATTGAAGATCAGCTAGGGAGTAATTCATTTTCGAACAGTTATAGTGGAAAAATTATTTCCTGGGGAAAAACAAATGTGGATGGTAAAATTCTAATTCGCCAGTCTAAAGACAAGAGAACAATTCCTTTTCAAAAAAGTCAGAAAATTCTTACTAGAGAGGCAATCGAACCCATTAAGGGACCTCACAATCCGGGACAATTTTCATATAAAGACTATTTGGCTAATCTTAAAATACGATACCAAATAGATTTGGACACAACCAATAGTATTGCTCTAGGCATAGAAAAAGAGCTACATGGATTCTCATTTACAAGTTTGGCGGAAAGAGCGTACTCAAAAATCAAAAAATCTCCTCTTTCGAAAACCAGTCAGGGTATGATCAAAGCATTGCTTTTTGCCGATCGTAATGCATTAGAAAATGAATTGATCGAAAACTACACCAAAGCCGGGATTATTCATCTTTTGGCGCTTTCTGGTTTACATGTAGGACTTTTTGTAGGAATTTTATTATTCGTACTAAAGCCTTTGAATCAATTCCATTTTGGAACAACTTTAAGAACTTTATTGATTCTGTGTTTCTTGTGGCTATTTGCTTTTTTTGTTGGGTTTCCTCCTTCTGTTACACGTTCTGTTACGATGTTTAGCTTTATTGTAATTGGACGTTCTATCCATTTTGGGAAAAACACTTTTCACTATACCCTCCTATCCTTTTTTATTCTTATCATTTGTTATCCGCCTTTCTTAAGAACTTTAGGTTTTCAATTAAGTTATCTCGCTGTTTTTGGAATTCTACTTCTACATCCTTTATTCCAACAACTCTGTTCTCCACGTTCCTTGATTCTGAAAAAATATTGGGAATGGACCACAGTTTGTGTTGCTGCTCAGTTGGCAGTAAGCCCAATTAGTATTTATTATTTTCATCAGTTCCCTAGTCTCTTTCTCATCAGTAATTTACTGATCATCCCCTTCTTTGGAGTATTTCTCATGCTTTGTATTTGCGTCTTTGTGATACTTGCTTTTTTTAGTTTACATCCTACATTGGCTTTATTTTTCGATTCCTTGGTAAATCTTCTAAATCACCTTGTCGCTTGGATAGCTGAACAAGAGTCCTTCCTCTTTGATGAATTGTTTTTGTCATTAAAAACCACCATTTTAATCTACTGCTCCCTTTTTGCTATAGTAATTTGGGCATACAAACACAGTGTTTTAAAAGCATTTAGCTCAGTGATTATAACAACTTGTCTTTGTTTTAATTTAGTGAAAGAATACCAGAATGCAAGAGCAGAACACAGCTTTTGGATATTGCATAAATATATGGCCTCTGCTATTGTAAACCAGCAGGGGACACATCTTCAATATTTTAGCTCAAATACTGAAAGTACAACCAATATATTCACAGACTTTTCGAACTCAAGAATTCACAAATCAACAGTTGAATTATTTTTGGATAAAGCATATCTTCAAAAACACTTAAATATTCTTATACTAGACAAAGGTGATAGCTTGTATGCTGCTAAATTTGAGCCTGATTATATACTGTTGCGAAATAATCCTAAAATAAATGTGGAGCGCCTTTTAAAATATTATAGCCCTAAAATATTAATCGCAGATGGAACAAATGCTCCCTGGAATACTTTACAATGGAGAAAAACATGTAAAGAAAAAAAAATAAATTTCCACGAAACAAGAGTGGAAGGAGCGCTAAAAATTAACCTTTAAACTTTGGCCGGAAATTTTTTCTATAGTTTTCAAAATCCTCTGGTTTAGAAAAAACTTGATAATCGCCTTGTTTTATCATTTTAAGAAAAAGTTCCAACTGTTGTGGCTTTTGATAACCGACAACAGGCATAATTGGATCTCCGTTTTCACTAAAAAAGACCATCGTAGGGTATCCTTTTACGCCTAGGAATTGAGTAAACTGGTGGGTGGCATTTCTTCCATTTCGATTAGGATCAAAATTGGGATTTGTGTACGTCTGATCAAAAAATTGAATTTCCTCCTGACCTTCAGCATTAAACTTTACTGCGTAATAATTTTCGCTGATGTAGCGGGAAACATCTGGATTTTGAAAAGTATTTTTATCCAATAATTTACAAGGGCCACACCAATCAGTGTACACATCCATAAATATTTTTTTGGGCTCTTTTTTTTGTGCTTCCATAGCTTGTGCAAGAGTCATCCATTGTATTTGTTGTCCTTGTAAAGCAAAACATGATATAAGTCCAATAGCTAAAAAAAATCTTTTCATCATTTCTGTTTAATGTACATCACCCATTAATTTTTTAAGTAAAGGTGCAGTCAAAATTACTAATAATCCTGCACCAATCGCATATTTAGAGATTAAATCAAATCCCCCTATATATGTCCCCAGGGATTCTAGCCCTCCAATATTACTACTGTCACTTTCTATTGCGAGTTGTTTCCCAATAAATCCTACTAACTGGAATGCATATGCTGAAGATAAGAACCATACCCCCATCATAAATGCTACAATTCTTTTAGGAGAAAGATCCGTAATTTTGGATAATCCAACAGGTGACATAAACAATTCTCCAATAGAAATTAAAAAATACAACATTAATAAATACGAGAATGGAACCATACCGTTTTCATCTGCCGCGCCTCCACTAATAGATAGCACAAAAAAACTAATGCCCGCAATCAGCAATCCAAAACCAAATTTATAAGGTGTACGCGGATTAATTTTATATTTATTGAGATAGGTCCACATATACGAAATTGGTAACGCCAATATAATGATGAACATCGAATTTAAAGAGTTTGTTTGAGCCGCATCCATTATCGTCAAATTGACATTTCTAGAGGCAAAGAGGGTTATCACACTCCCCGATAATTCATGAAATCCCCAGAACAGGGTCATAAATATTGTAATACAAATCGCAACAATTAATTTTTTACGTTCAGCTGCTGTAACTGAATACAAAACATAAAACAAATACCCTATTATAAATATTCCAACTACTTTAAAGATGATATTGACAATGTTTTGATCTCCGAAAAAGGAGTTACCGTTACCTATTGCCTCATATGAGGATAGCATTATAGCGATCAAAGGAGCTGTTAAAAAGGCCAAAATATGTATCCAAGTATTTCTAGAAACACCGATGATTTTTTCCTCTAACCTATTTTTTAGTGGGGGTAAGCCACGATCCCCAAATACTCCAGCTCGCATACCACTCCAGAAAAAAATTAGCCCCGTTAACATTCCAAAACCTGCAAGACCAAATCCGTAATGCCACCCATAAGTACTTCCTAGATATCCACAAAGGAGAGGAGCTACCCATCCACCAATATTGATCCCCATGTAGAAAATTGTAAACCCAGAATCTTTTCTTGGGTCTTTGTCTTTGTATAGTGAACCGACAAAAGTGGAAATATTGGGTTTAAAAAAACCGTTCCCTACAACGATAAAACCTAATGCTAAGAAAAAGGCAATATCATTTTGAATGGCAAGAACAAAATGGCCTAATGCCATCAAAACACCTCCTAGAAAAATAGATTTACGAAATCCTAAATAAGTATCTGATATTTTACCTCCTACAACAGTAGAAGCATAAACCAAAGAACCGTATGAAGCATAAACTGCTGCTGCTGCAAAATCTCTTGTTGACAATGCTTCAAAAACAACATTGACCATATAGAGCGTGAGCAATGCGCGCATTCCATAAAAACTAAAGCGTTCCCATAATTCCGCAAAGAATAAGTAAAGTAGTCCTTTGGGATGCCCAAAAAAGCCAGTGTCAAATGAAAGAGATGAATTTTTTTGCATTGAATTGATTAAAGATTATCGAATATAAAATTAGTCATTTTTGTGTAGAGATGTTTCCGTGTATTTCCACCTGAAATTCCATGGTTTTTATCAGGATATATCAACCATTCAAATTGTTTGTCTTCTTGAATCAAAGCTTCTACCATACGCATCGTATTCTGAACGTGAACATTATCATCTCCCGACCCATGAATTATCAAAAACTTTCCTTTAAGCTGATCTGCATAATTTAAAGGAGAATTCAAATCATATCCTGTAGGATTCTCTTGTGGAGTTCTCATAAAACGCTCGGTGTAGATAGTGTCATAAAACCGCCAATTGGTTACAGGAGCTACTGCTATGGCCATAGAAAAAGTATCATTCCCTGTCAGTAAACAGTGCGTGGCCATATGTCCTCCAAAACTCCACCCCCATATTCCTATTCGATCCTGATCAATATAAGGTAAACTACCCAAAGACTTCGCAGCAGCAATTTGATCCAATGCCTCGTATTTCACCAAATTCATATAAGTCATTTTTTTAAAGTCAGCCCCTTTAAACCCAGTTCCTCTTCCATCTATACAAGCGATTATATATCCTTCATTGGCAAGACTTTTATGCCATAATAATCGTGCGTCCCCCCATCTGTTTGAAACCTGCTGTGAACCTGGTCCTGAATATTGAAACATCAGAAGAGGATATTTTTTATTTGGATTAAAATCTTTGGGCTTTATAAGCCACATATTGAGTTCTTCGCCATTGATTTGAATTGTAGAAAATTCACGATCGTTGAAGCCAAAAGAACTAATTTTATTTTTCAATAGGTTATTGTCTGTAAGGGACTGGAGTAATTTGTTGTTTTTTGTCCGATATAAAGAATATTTAGGGGGAGTTTGTTCATCGGAAAAGGAGTGTACATAATACGACCCATCAATACTAAAAAAAGCTCCATGAGTGCCTTTTGAATCTTGAAGAATCCTTTTTCCTTTACCTGATAACTTTACTGCATAAAGTTGACGCTCTGTACTGCCTCTTTCTACAGATTGATAATAAAGTTCCTTTGTTTTTGGATTCAAAACATATACAGAAGTGACTTCCCAGTTGCCTTTTGTAAGTTGTCTTATTAATTTCCCATTTGAATCATAATGATAAATGTGATTGAAACCATCTCGTTCACTGGTCCATAAGAAACTTCGATCCTCTAAGATTTTTAAATTATCATGAATACTAACATAGGCCTTATCTGTTTCTTCGAGAAGCAGTTGCATCGATTTGGAGCCGGTATCCCATTGCCATAATTTCAAATGATTCTGGTGCCGATTTATGGTTTGAATTAGGATTTGATTTGCATCTAGGCCAAACTTAATTCTTGGAATGTAATACGGATGGTTTTCTGGAAAAATAATTTTGTTTTTATTGCCTTTATTCAAATCAATCACGTAAATCTCAATTTTCGAATTTTCTTCTCCAGCTTTAGGATATCTAAACATGTAAGGAAATTGATACAAATCTGAACCATAAATATCCATTGAAAAGATGGGAACTTTAGATTCATCAAACCGCATATAGACGAGTTGATTTGAATCAGAATTCCAATCAAACCCCCGAACAAATCCAAACTCCTCCTCATAAACCCAGTCCGTTATTCCGTTTAATGTTTGATAGTTTCCATCAAAAGTCAATTGGGTTGTCTTTTGATTCGTTAAATCTTTAACGAATAAATTCCGCTGAAAAACATAGGCCACTTTCCTTCCGTCTGGAGAAAGCAAAGGAACTTGAATTTGATTTTCACTTACCTTTTCAAGAGAACCTTTAGTGCGATCAAATATCCAATAGAAAGCAATTTTGGACCTTCTGTATATTGGAATAGCATCTGTTTCAATTAAAATTTTGGATTCATCTTTCGAAAAACTATAAGCAGAAAATTTATTTATTTCAGTATACATATTTGAATCAAATATGGTTTCGCTTATTCCTGGATTTATATACTGATAGCGCAGAATTTGAGTTGCGTTGGATCGCTCAGAATCAGCTAAAACAGTGTAGGAAGAACCGTCTTTCATTGGATGAATCATTTCCATCCTTTTTGCATCATACGTTCCTTCCCAAAGGCTGTCTAAAGAAAATTGTTGTTGTCCATAAATGGTGTCATTCCCTGCCAGTACAATTAGAATAAAATACGACACCCATAAAAGAAAATAATTTGAGGAGGGCACTATTTGATTTGGACTGTTGTTTTTATGTTTTTTCAATCTTTTAAAATTTGAAGTTGCAGCAATTTATGAAAAATGAAGATAACCATACTTTTAGAGGGGTTTCAAAATCAGTATCTTTATAAAAAAAAAGAATGGACAAACGGATTGAAGGTTTTTCCAAATTAACGAAAAAGGAAAAAATTGCTTGGGTTACTCAGGCTTATTTTAAAAATCCAGAAGCTTCTGAGTTTAACTTGTCTCGCTATTGGAATTCTGATCTTGAACTACAAAAAAAACACGATGAATTCATAGAAAATTCCGTCACTAATTTCTATTTACCATTGGGGGTAGCTCCTAATTTTTTAATCAATGGAAAATCTTACACCTTGCCAATGGTGATCGAAGAAAGTTCAGTGGTAGCTGCAGCAGGAAATGCTGCTAAATTCTGGAGTACTCGTGGTGGTTTCCAAGCAGAAGTTCTTGATACCATTAAAGTGGGACAAATTCACTTTCTTTTTGAGGGTAATTCTAATGCACTTCGCTCTTTTTTTAAAAAAAATAAAGCACTCCTTTTAGCTTCAACAGACGAAGTTTCTAAAAATATGCAAGCTCGTGGTGGGGGGATATTAAGTCTTGAATTAGTTGATAAAACTGAAACTATTCCAAATTATTTTCAACTACACCTCCGGTTTAAAACAGCCGATGCGATGGGAGCAAATTTTATCAATTCCTGCTTAGAAAATATGGCTGCTAAACTTGAGGAATTGGCGCTGTTGGAAAGTAGTTTTTCTTCACAGAGCAAAGCGCTAGAAGTGGTTATGAGTATTCTCTCTAATTATGTTCCAGAATGTTTAGTTCGGGCAAAAGTTCAATGTCCTGTTTCCGATTTGATTCCAGAAAAAGGGTGGAAAGGAAAAGACTTTGCGCAAAAAATGGTTCAGGCTGTTCACATCGCTAAACACGAGCCCTATCGAGCAGTTACGCACAATAAGGGGATTATGAATGGTGTTGATGCCATTGTATTGGCCACTGGAAATGATTTCAGAGCAATTGAAGCTGGCGTTCATGCTTATGCCTCTAAGGACGGTCAGTATACCTCATTAAGTGATGCTTACATCAAAGAAAATGTGTTCCATATGGAACTCCAAATTCCTTTGGCAATTGGAACTGTAGGGGGGCTAACTAAACTTCACCCAATGGTAAATTGGAGTATGGAATTATTAGGAAACCCTAGTGCAGAAACCCTCATGGAAATCATTGCTGTTGCTGGCTTAGCCCAAAATTTTGCAGCCCTTCGTTCATTAGTCACTTCTGGGATTCAGAAAGGACACATGAAAATGCATCTACTGAATATCCTCAATCAGATGGAGGCAAGTGAAAAAGAAAAAGAAGCAGCAATTCTACATTTTAAAAAACATGCAGTTAGTGTTCAAGCTGTAAGTCAGTTTTTACAAAAATCCGTTTCCTAAAATGCCTACGTATAGAAGTCACGGAAAATTACTTCTCACTGCAGAATATGTCGTGCTGAAAGGAGCCTCGGCACTTGCAATTCCCTGCAGTTTAGGTCAAACCCTTCGTTATAATCCATCTAAAAGTACCACACTGATTTGGCGCAGTCTAGCGGTGGATGGAAGCTTATGGTTTCAAGTAGAATTTGATTACCACACTTTAGAATTAAAAAAAAGTACCGATCTTATCATTTGGGAAAAGCTCGAAAAAATAATTCGTGTAGCTAAGTCCTTAAATCCAAGCTTTCTGGATGAAGGAGGTTCTGTGGTTACACAATTAGAATTTGACCGTAAATGGGGGCTAGGGAGCTCCTCAACCTTGATTTCAAATATTGCCCTCTGGGCTCAGATAAATCCTTACGAACTCCTGGACCAAAGTTTTGGAGGAAGTGGATATGATGTTGCTTGTGCAAGAGCAAAAACGCCAATCTTATTTATTAAGGACAACTACCATCCTAAAATTAATCAAGTAGAATTCTCACCCCCTTTCAAAAAAAATCTATTTTTTGTTTACCTAAACCAAAAAAAAAATAGTCAAGAAGCAATCGCAAGCTTTGATTTCAATAGCGTTAGTCAATCCATAACGGATAAAATTAATGAGATTACTAATGAGATAATTCTATGTACTAATCAAAATGAATTCAATTTGCTGCTAAAAGCACACGAATCTATTATTGGAGGATTACTAAATCAAAAGCCAATTCAAGAAATATTATTTCCGGATTTTGATGGAGCAATAAAAAGTCTGGGAGCTTGGGGAGGAGATTTTATTTTAGCATCAGGAGCGCAGCAGAGTATTGCCTATTTTAAAAACAAAGGTTTTCAAACTATTTTCTCTTTTGAAAAAATGATTTTGTAATTTTTTTTACTAAAAGTTCAAGAGTTCCTTCTTTCAGGTTGTTTTGATGGACAATGGATCCCATTTATTTTCGTAAGCAACTGAAAAACTTTTATTCTGATTAATCGGACACCCACTTGACTCAATCATCCTTGACTTTAAATAAAAAAATAATTCGTTTTTGAGAAATTCAACCCCCAATAAAAAAGCCTCTGAAAATTCAGAGGCTTTTTTTAAATTTTAAAACGATAAAGCTAGTAGTATAGAGCTCTATTATCGTCAATTTCAGAGGATGATTCTAATGCACTAAAAACACTCTCCAAAAGGGTATAACTCGCTTTTTGAAGCAAATCATTTGTGTATTCAGTATAATCCTCTAATGGTTCTGCTTCATTCTTACTAAGAAGTTTAATTTTATAAATTCCTTTAACACCTTGAATAAGTTCTGACTCAGATCCTTCACTCAACGCAAAAGCAGCACCAACCACATAGGGTTCATTTCCAGCCCCAACTAAAGTTGGATTTTTTTGATTTATAGCAGATGCAGTCTCAATAGTAAGATTCTCATCCTCAGCCAAAGCTTCAAGGGTTTCTTTATCTTGAAATTGCTTTTTGATTAAAGCTGCTTTTTTATCCTCAGTGATCAATTTTCGAACTCGAGTGCCTACTTCGTCTAAGGTAGCTAATTCATCTTCGGTTATTGCTGTAAGCTGAACAACTACATAACCGCCTCCACCATTTAAAGAGAATCTTTTGATGTCTCCTACTTTGGTATCGTCTTGAAAAGCCCATTTGACTATCTGACGTTGATTAGTTAACCCGGGAAGGTTTTCTTCTAATGCGGTAATTTGTTTTACTGGTCTGACTTCGTAGTTATTTTTTTCAGCTAATGCTATAAAATCTTTAGAATCGTTACTATCCATTTCAAATTGGGTTGCGTTTCTAAATACTTCATTTGCAGTTTGATCAGATGCGATGGCTTCATTTGCTATATCTGCAATAATTGCTAAGTCATCCTTATCTGTAACTTTGATGATATGAAACCCAAATTCTGTTTCTACCAAACCGACACTTCCAACTTTATTTTTATTTACAAAGTTGAAAAATTCCTGAGCCATTTCACCTTCCTTGAAAAATCCGAGATCTCCACCTCTAGTCTTTGTTGGTCCATCAGAATTTTCGCGAACTAAATCTTCAAAATCAGCGTTAGCTCTTCTTGCAAGACGGAAAACTCTATTTGCTTCACGTTTTGCTTCTTCTTTGGATCGTGTAATTTGTTCAGAGGCTCTTGTTGCTCCTTCGAAGGCAATTAGAATGTGACTTGCTCTGAGAGAAGCATCTTTTTTAAGATCAATTAGGCGAGATATTTTGAAAAAATTGCCGTCTCTGTAGGGACCAAAAACCTGTCCAACAGAAAGACCAAATAAAATGTCTGCATATTGATTATTAAATTCCCCTCGTGCTCTGTATATAGAATCAAAAGGAATTTCAGAATACTGATCTACAAAATCTAAAATATTCTTTGTGGTTCTAAATCCTTCAATAGTATCAGTCAACTTAGAAACATCGTTATAGGCAATGCGTTGCTCTTTTAAACCGTCTAATCGAAGACTTATGCTAGACAAATCGTCCTCAGTAGGTTCCTCTGAGAAAGAAACATACTGCAAATTTCTACTCGCTTCTCTTTCAAATTCTTTTGAATGATCTTTGATGTATTTTTTGATTTCAGCATCAGTGACAGTTACTAAACTGTCAGGTATTACATCATAAGGGATCTGAACGTACTGAATATTGATATTGTCATTTTCAAAATGATACATCGATTTAGCTTCTGCTTCTGTGATCCCTGCACTAGATTTGATAAGATCAAAATAGATTCTTTGCTTAGCTACACCAATAATGCTTTGTTCTTGAGCTTTCCAGTTTTCATAAGCCGCAGGTTCTTGAACACGCATCTGGGCAATGTAATCTGTGAAAATCCCGAAATCAAAAAAACCAGCTTCATTTTGAAAAGAAGGATTATTGATGACAGCTTCATCAGAAGAAATAATCTGTTCTAATTGATCTTTTCCTGCATCAATCCCTAATTTTTCAAATTGTTGATCGAAAATAGTGTTTCGAAGTGCTTGATTCCATACAAGGTTTACAGACTGAAGAGTTGAGTAATTGTAGGTTCTCTCGGTTTGTTCTACCATTTGACGAAAGAAATTAACATCTATTTCCTCATCGTTGATTACTGCAATTGGATCAGTGGGGCCTGTATTGGCAGAATTGCCGTCAAAAACTCCAGAGATTACAAATGCAAAAAGCGCCATCCCGATTACAAGAATCAAGAAAATGGATCGCTGTCTAATTTTTCCTAAAACGGCCATAGTTGCTATTTTTGATAGTTTGCGAAATTAAACTATTCCAATGAATAAAGAAAGTATGAAACCTGAAATATCAATGTGTTGTTTGAATACTCCCTCTCAATTACCCATTTTCAGATAGAGACAATATAATTTCCTCAATTTTAGTTGCTGAAACTTTTTTAATTTTTAAAATATAAGGGTCTAGATTAATCTCTTCTCCTTTTTGAGGGATTTCCCCAATAGTATAAGCAATCATTCCTCCTAAGGTTTCGTAATATTCGCTTTCAGGTAATTTAAGATTGTATTTCTGATTTAAATAATCCACCTCCAGTCTTGCGGAGAATTCATAAGTATCTTTTCCTAAAAATTTTTCAATGTGTTCTACTGTGTCGTACTCATCGTGAATTTCTCCAAATAATTCCTCAACAATATCTTCTACTGTAACAATTCCTGAGGTCCCGCCGTATTCATCAATCACTACTGCAATACTCTTTTGTTGACGTGTCAGTTGCTTTAAAACATCATTCACAAGCATCGTTTCTGGAACGTAAGCAACTGGGAGCAATATATTGTGAATCCCTTTAGGGTTTTTCATCATTTCAAAAGCATGAACGTACCCCAAAATATGGTCTATATTGTTTTTATAAACGGGTATTTTTGATAGTCCAGTAGAAATAAACAAGTTCGTAATTTCCTCAAGGGATGTTTCTTCCTCTACAGCCACAACCTCTGCTCTGGGAACCATCGCTTCTTTGGTTTTTACTTCAGAAAAATCCAATGCATTTTGGAAGATTTGAATTTCAGAATCTAAATTTTCTTTGTCATGGGTAGACTCTAATTGCTCTTCAATATAATTTCCAAGTTCCAGTTTAGAAAAGGACAACTGAATTTGATCAGATTCTGTATTAAGAAACCGCTTCAAAATTAGATCTGTTAATTCAATTACCAAAAAAGTAAATGGATAAAAAATATAATAAAAAATTGCAACTGGAACAGCAAATATCTTTATGAAGGTGTTGGCATAGATTTGAAAAAAAACTTTGGGAAGAAACTCGGCCGTAAGCAAAATAATCCCTGTAGATATGAGTGTTTGGTAGAAAACAACGGATAAACTTGTATCGCCCGAGAGCATTGTATTCGGGAAAAAAATTTGAAGAATACGCTCACCCATAAAAATTCCATAAATAACAAGTGTGATGTTATTTCCCAAAAGCATAGTAGCAATAAAACGGGAGGGGTTTTGGGTAATATTCTTTAAAACACTTGAGGTTAATCCAGATTGTAATTTTTCTATTTCAAGATAAATTCTATTTGAAGAAACAAAAGCAATTTCCATCCCTGAAAAAAAGGCTGAAAGAATTAAGCAAAGAATGATGACCAGATCGGTAATATTCATTTTGAAGTGTTTGAACGCTTATCGAATTTTTTTCGATAGTGCCTTCTAAATAAAGCCATGAAAATGGAAAGCAATGCAAACCCTGCAAATAAAATAGCTTTCTCTTGATTTGTATTCCATCGCATGAAAACCTCATAAATTGAGACTACTGCAATCACCCAATACAATATTTCTGAAATACGATAATTTTTCATTGTTGACCTAAAGAATCTTTTTGTTCTGATACTGTTATGGTACCAATCAGACTTCCAGTCTGAAATTTACTAAATTCCTTATTGGTATCCAATCGAAGTGCTTCGAAATTATAATCGTTATCTTCAAAAGTAAACGGTTTTTCGGTAAATAACCACTCTGACTCAGCGTCCCAAAAAAGTTGTTCTGTAATTAAAATTGAACCGTTATGAGATTTGAGTTTTACGTTTCCCCTGAGATCGATTAATTTAGTATCGTTATACAATATTCCGTAATCTGCAATAAGCTCATTTTCTTGTTCTAGTTCATCAAAAAACACAACTTTAAGTCCTTCAGGAAATTCAGCATAACGAAAACTCAAATTAGTATAATCCACATGCTTTGGGGAAGTAAGAATGGCTTGAATTTTAATTGAATCAGTGTACACCATTCTAATATTTGTGGCGGTTCCGAGGGGCTCTTGTCTGTCTTTATTGATTTCACTCAACGCCTCAGTACTATCTGCACAAGAAATAAAAAGGGCTATGAAGAATACCATAAGCCCTTTAATTATTTTTGAAAAGTTTGTTTTCATTTAGAGGTTGGGTACCGTCACACTTCTATTGATCCAACAATCAAATTTAATCACGGCGCCTGTATTTCCTTCTGTGAAGATATCTGTTTTACTTGGAGCTCTTCCAGTATAGCTCTCTGCAGTTTTCGTTGCAACATTTTTAAGTGACGCGTCAACCTGTCCTGCTTTACGCGCCATATCAGCTGCTAGCCAATAAACCGCACGTTTGTTAAACTGAGAATCACCACAATCGTTTGCACTATCGGCATACATATTAGCAATTAATAAATATGCTCTACCCATAGAAGGTTGAAAACTAAGTGCCTTATAAGCATATGTTCTGGCAGAAGATCTTCTTCCAGCTGCTTTAAACTTATTCGCAATTTTTAAAAGGATTTTTGCTTTTTTGTAATTGTCGGTTTCAAGGCTGATAGATTCTTCAAAATACTTAAGGGCTGCTTCAGAATTTCCACTTTTATCATTTAATAGACCCAAATAGTATGCAGAGTCTGCAGAGGGATCCAATGCATGAAGTGCTTCTACAAGTGTAACAAATAATGGGTCATCAGAACATTCTTTACTGTCCATTCTACTTGCTGCTCTTTTGATCCAAGTAGCGTCAGTTTTATTCTCTTCGAAATTGCGCTGATATAGTGGAATTAGATTCTCACAAGTTGCTTCTTTAGCGATAATGGCATCTAAATTTGATGAGAAAATTCCAAAAGCATTAGAATTTACATCGTAAACTCTCTTGTTTCTTGTCTCTCTAGATGAAAGGGCTGTTCCAGCAGCTTCCTTTTTTAGTATGACATCCAGTTTTTTTGCCAATTCCGTTTGTTCAAATTCGAATTTTTCAGAAATCTCTTCATACATATTGAACAATAATTCCATAGTAACTTCACTATCTCCAGCCTTGTAACGATCGTAAAGGGTCTTAAAATAATTGTATAAAAGTTTAGGACTAGTAAAACTTGCAGCGTCTTTTTTGTACGCTTCATCGAATGTTGTGTAGATCACTTTTAAATCTGCTAATTTGTAGTCTAAAAGTGCTTGCGCCTTTGCACTCAAGATATCACCAACCTGTGATTGGTTTTTCTTTTTTGGAAAATTTTGAACCCATTCATCATAGAGCAGAATTAAATCCTTTTTCGAAGCTTCCTGCTCTTCTGGAGTTCCGTTATTTATTAAATCTTTAAGAATTCTCTCGCCATAAGTGTATACAGCGGCATTGATTGTAGGGCAATTCTGTCTCACTCTCATCCATGGCTCAAAGGCTGCTTTATAATTTTTAACTTTAGCAAATTCTGCAAAAATTGAAAGATCCTGCATGCATACATTCACATCTTGTGCTAAAACAGAAGTTTGAGTTAAACCAAAAACAATCAACAATATACTGAATAGCTTTTTCATTATTTTAAATTTTAATTATACTTTCTCTTTATAAACCAAATATCATTTAGAGATAATCCAATCCTCATTGCAATTGATGTTTCTTGAATTAAATCAGTATTTTTTTCTCCTCTATTAATTATTTCAAACCCAATATTTGCATTTGAAAGACTTCCTAATGGTAGTCCTATTCCAAAAGATATGCCAGTTTCTGTTAAAGGAATGTTATTTACAATAATCCCCATTTCTTCTGATCTAAACCCAAAGCGGTACACTACCCTACTCCAAAAATTAGTAAAGGATGCGTAATTGGGTATATAAAAACCACCTACTGTAAATTGTTTGGAATCTCTATATGAAACATTGCTTCGTTTAAAAAAATTATTGCTAAAGTTAGCAGATTTTGTCAAATTTCGCTGGAAACCTAAAAACCATTTTTTATTTTTTCCAAATCCAACACCGAATTTTAATACTTCTGGGACCATTAATTCAGTTTCATCAAGGCCACGAGCATTAAGATTTATTTCCACAAAATCAGAAATGGTCTGGTTTGCAGAGGATAGCGTATAAAAAACACGTTCATTCTGTGAGTTCAAAAGCGCTTGAGGCTGAAATGAAAACATCCCCTGTAAAAGATATTTTTTTTGGATAGGAATATTGGTTTGAGCTGAAAACTGATAATTCAACCCTGAAAGATCAGATTGGTTTGTTAAAAAAGTACCATTATCTATCCCTTCTAACAGTTGCCCTGTTCTATAAAAAAGTCTGCCAAAATTATATAAGGCAGACGCTCCAACAGACAAATAAGGGGTTAAAGGTATCCCTACTGAAAAGTACGTCTGATTGATTCCTCCATCTCCTTCATAGCGATTGAGTAAATTTAAGCCGTCAGGATTGGTTGTTAAGTCTTCAATTTTATATCCAACAGAAGAATAGGGTATAATCCCAAAACCAAATCCGAATTTTCCTGCAGGAATACTTACAGCAAGATAATCTAACGAAGCATCATCTACATTTTGATTTTCTGATAAAGACGCTAAATTGGTATTTCTATAATGAACCCCCAAGGAGTATGTTGTAACTTTTAAAAACCCATAACTCGCCGGATTATTTAAGTTAGCATGAATAGAATCTGTAAATACATCAAGCCCGCCCATATGACGACTTGCTTGGGTACCATTAAAATTTCTTTCACCCAATCCTGATCCAGAATACGGAGAGACTGATCCAGATTGTCCTATTACTATCTGGGTTACAAAAAAAACTATACTGATGGCAGTAATTCGTTTCATTAAAATGTATTCATATCTAAGATGTGGTTCAAACCTTTAGCTAAAAAATTTGAATGGGCAAATATGCTATTTTTAAATGGTTTTGGCAACATTTCTGCATCTCCACCTGTTAAAATAACAGTTAATTTTTGAATTTTTTTTCGATGCCAACTGATTATACCCTCTAATTCATTAATGATTCCATAATATACCCCTGAGTGCATTGCTAAGTTTGTGTTTGTACCAACTGGAGATTTTGGCTCTTCAAAATCTAAATGTGGAAGTTTGCCAGAATAAGCATTCATACTGCTGTAACGCATTTTTAATCCTGGGCTAATTCCTCCTCCATGATGGATTCCTGAGGAATCAATAAAATCATGGGTGATACAGCTTCCTAAATCTATAACCAACACGTTCTGACCAGGATAATTGAGACAAGCTGAAGCAATTAAAGCAACACGATCTGCACCCAACTGTTTTTCTGGATTATAAAGCGTTTTAAAAGGAAGTTTTAAGGCAGTAGAACAATATAAAACCTCAATCGGTATCAAGATTTGTTTCAATTCTTCAGAAAAAGATGTATTCACATCTGAAACGATTGCCTTTTTCAGCTGTGGGAATTTATTAAGTATAGCTTGTAAAGATTCCTTCCATTTTTCTTTGGAATCGGTAGTGAATTCAAGGATTTTTTCTTGTTCAAATACATAGGATTTAATTAAAGTGTTGCCAATATCAAGAACAAGTCGCATCTGCTTAAGGTGTTGAAGTTTCAAAATTACAAAGAAAATAGTTGATTTCTTTTTGTACGAAAGCAAAACACGACTATATTTGCACTTGCTTAAAAGCGGGGTACCTTAGCTCAGTTGGTAGAGCAAAGGACTGAAAATCCTTGTGTCCCTGGTTCGATTCCTGGAGGTACCACTTTTAACTCTATTAAACCCTTGATTATTGTATACTTAATCAGGGGTTTTTTTATGGACAAAATAAATTCTAAGTACTTTAAAATGAATCTCTTTCAAATATATTTAATGGGTAGTATCTATATTTTTTTGGGGATATTTCATTTTACTCACACGGACTTTTATAAACCCATGATGCCAAAATTTTTGCCAAAACATGAACTCCTTATATATATGAGTGGGCTTTTAGAAATTTTATTAGGTCTTGGCGTTCTTTTTCAATCAACAAGAAATAGTGCTTTGATTTCGATTATCTTGATGTTAGTGGTTTTTTTAGTAGTTCATATCAATATGCTTTTCCCTGGGAATCAGTTAGGAATACCGACTTGGATTTTATGGCTTCGTATTCCAATTCAATTCCTTTTGATGTATTGGACGTACATCAATATCGGTTAAATATTAATTATCCGTTCTCAAACATATTTCCATTTAATAGTTGTTTTTTTTAACACAATGTAATTCCATATAATTTGTTAAATTTATCTACTATTTTTTTAAAATAATTTTTCGAAAGACAACAAACGATTTAAATTAAAATTTATCATAAACTGCATCTACATTTTTTATAAAAAATACTCTGTCTATATTTTATTGTATTTAGCATTTTTAAACGTGTTGGTCTCATGTAATTCTTTTGACACTGAATTTATTGAGATAGAGCCTATTGCAACTCATTTTAATGGAATGGAATTCATAAGCATGCAAGAATGTATGGCATGCCACCAAGATATAGTTGAATCCCACATGCAAACCTCTCATTACAATACGTCATTTAAAACGGAGGCAACCACTTTTGAAGAAATACTAAAAACCCACCCCAACGAAATTCGATTAGATGATGGTACTACCATCGTAATTCGTAAAGAAGGAGATTTTATTTATCAAGATTTTTATTCTCGAGGAAATCAATCACCAGTTATTCAAAGTCCGATGGAAATAACAATTGGTTCAGGGTTTAGAGGGCAATCTTTTTTGTATTGGAAAGATGATGGTTTATTTCAAAATCAAGGCTCTATTATTGGTGCTATGGAGGGATGGATAAACAGTCCAGGCTACGCCTCTCAAATAAACAACACTAGAGCAGTAGTGCCCCGATGCATGGAATGCCACAGTAGCTATGCACCTTCTATTAAAGCAAACCTGAATAGATTTACTAATCAATACATCAAAGAAGATGTTTTGCTTGGAATAGATTGTCAAAGATGTCATGGCGAAGTAAAAGAACACGTGCTCTTTCATAAAAAAAATCCTGAAGTAAAAGTAGCGCAACACATTTTAAAGTACAGTGAATTAACACAAAAACAGCGCATCGATGCTTGTGCTTTGTGTCACTCTGGATTTCGTCAACCCGCATGGGACACAGAAGAAAGAAAGTTTGTTCCTAGCTTCTCTTACCAGGTTGGAAATGATCTAGATGATTTTTTGGTAAAAAGTAATGGAAACTCCTCCAAAAAACAAGATCCAGAAATTCATGCCAATCAAATAAAACTATTAATGGACTCTAAATGTTTTAAAATGTCAGATAATATGGATTGTGCGACCTGTCACGATCCGCATGCTCAAGAAAGAGGAGATTATCAAAATTTTAGTTTGAAATGCATCAGTTGTCATCAAACTCAAAATCATACTCAAAAAACATTGTCTTTAGCAGATGCTGATTTTGAGGATTGTACCAGTTGTCACATGCCATTTGTAGATAGCCAAGCAATGAAGGTTGATCTTGACCTCAAAGATCTTACTCCAATAAGTATTCGAAATCACTTTATTGGAATCTACCCGGAAAAGTAAATTACACTTTTTTATTTTCTATTAAAGGTGCTTTCAAACTCGAAGTATACATTATATACTCAACATAGGTTAACCGATTTATGTTATTTCAACGTTAAACAAACAGAGAAAATTGACGAGATTATTAATTTATTAACAAAAATTTAAGGTTTAAAATAAATTATTCACTATTATTGTGAGTTGTTTATCATTAAATGACATCATAAACTATTATTTAAACTATTAAAAAATGAAAAACATGTTATTCAAGCGATTTCTTTTTGTGGTGACTTTACTCCTCACAACTGGAATTTATGCACAAAACATTTCTGGTACTGTTACCAGTGATGATGGCCCATTACCTGGTGCCACTGTTTTGGTTCAAGGAACCAATGATTTTGCTACAACTGATTTTGATGGTAACTTTACTATTGAAGCTGCTCAGGGTGCTATCCTTGAGGTTTCGTTTGTAGGGTACACTACTCAACAGGTTCCTGTAGACGGTGATCAAATTACAATTACGCTTGCTTTAGGGAATCTTCTTGAAGAAGTAATTGTAACCACAGGTTACGGAACACAATCCAAAAGAGACATTACAGGAGCTGTATCTACTATTGATGCAGAAGAATTAACTTCTGTACCTGCCACTACTTTTGCACAACAAATGCAAGGTAGAGCTTCAGGGATCTCTGTTGTAAGTGATGCAACTCCTGGAGGGGAAGCTACTGTGCGTATTCGTGGTTTTGGTACTACAGGGAATAACAATCCGCTTTACGTCATTGACGGAGTCCCTACAGAATCTCAAGGAAACTTAAACCCACAGGACATTGAGTCTTTTCAAATCTTGAAAGACGCCTCAGCAGCTTCGATCTACGGATCTCGTGCAGCGAATGGGGTAATTATCATTACCACTAAAAGAGGTAAAGTAGGTGAAGGAAAAATTAGCTACAGCTCTTTCTTCGGATGGCAAACTGCTGCTAACGATGTGGACGCTCTTGATGCAAGAGGTTTAGGAGAATACCTTTATTTAGCAGATTACTATGCAGGAAAAACTCCTTCGCATGGTCAGTATGGCTTTAGTGGAACTCCTGAAAACCCTCAGATTTCTATTCCTAACTATGTATTCCCTAGTGGAGCAGCATCCGTTGATGAAAGCTTATACTCTTTAACAGAGTCTAATATTTATGCGATCACAAAATCTGCCGATACAAACTGGTGGGAATTATTGACACAGGCGAATGCGCCAATGAGTCAGCATTCTATAGATGCAAGTGGGGCTACAGAAACTTCTCAGTATGCATTCAACGCAACTTTCTTTAGTCAAGATGCGGTTATAAAGTACCAAGGGTATAAAAGAGCGACGATCCGTTTAAACTCTTCTACAAAAACATTAGGAGATCGTTTGGAAGTTGGAGAAAACTTTACACTTTCTTTAGATAACAGATTTGGTGGATACGGAAATGACGGTGAGCAAAATGCTGTATCTGGAGCTTATAAGCACCATCCTTTATTACCAAACTACGATATCGCAGGAAACTTTGCAGGAAGTAGAGGTTTGAACTTAGGGAATAACTATAACCCTTATGCAAGCCAATTCAGAAATCAAGATGACCGTACACGAAGAAGTAGAGCCTTTGGAAATGTATATGCACAGCTTACTATAGCAGAAGATTTTAAATTCAAATCTAGCTTTGGTGTTAACTTAACTACAAATCAAGTAAAAGATATCGGAAGACCTCAGCCAGAATATGTTGAAGGAAACTTTATCAATAGCCAAAGAAGTGCAACTTCTTGGGATTATGAATGGACTTGGACCAACACCCTTTCTTGGGCAAAAGTACTCAACGATGTTCATGATGTTAGTGCTTATGTAGGAGTAGAAGCGATTGAAGGATTTGGAGAATATTTTGGCGCATCTAGACAAAGATTCCCATTCCAATCGACGAATATTATCTCATACCTAGATTTAGGAAACCAAGGTACAGCAGGTAACTACGGTAACATTTCTAAAGACTTTTCATTATGGTCTCAGTTTGTTCAAGCAAACTACCAGTATGATGGAAAATACTTAGCACAGGTTACAGTACGTAATGATGCCTCTTCAAGGTTTAAATCAGCAACGAACAGTGCATTTTTCCCTGCATTTAGTTTAGGATGGAGAATGTCTGAAGAAAACTTTATGTCTGGAATCAGCTTTATCGATGATTTAAAATTCAGATACGGTTGGGGTAAAACAGGAAACCAGTCTATTGGAGACTACAATGCTTATACGCAGTTTAGATCTTCTTCTTATAACTCTGGTTACCCAATCGACGGAAGCAGTTCTTCTGCAACTCTAGGATATGATCCTTCTCAATTTGGAAATCCAAATGCGAAGTGGGAGGCTACTGTATCTAACAACTTCGGTTTTGATGCAACTTTATTCGACAGAGCGATCTCAGTAGAATTTGACCTTTGGAACAGAACAACTTCTGACTTACTCTTGACAGTACCTGTAGTATATTCTGCTGGAGATGCTGGAGCACCTGCTGTAAATGTTGGTGAGATGTACAACGAAGGAATTGATTTTGCGATGGATTGGACAAAAGATGTAGGTGAGTTACAAATAACACTTGGAGGTAACATTTCTTCTTACCGTAACGAGGTTAAAAAACTTGATGAGTTTGACACACCTATTTTTGGATCAAACAGAAGGGTTCCTGCACTGACAAGAACTGCTGTAGGAGATCCAATCTCTTCTATCTATGGATTCGAAGTTCTTGGGATCTTCCAATCTCAAGCAGAAGCTGATGCTTGGGCTCCTTATGGTAGCACAGGGTACAATGCTCCTGGTAAATTCAAGTATGCTGACATAAACGGTGACGGAGAAATTAACGATGATGACAGAACAATCATTGGTAATCCTCACCCTGATTTTGTATACGGAATCAACTTGAATCTAGCGTACAGAAACTTCAACCTAAACATCTTCGGAAACGGAGTTCAAGGGAACGATGTATATAACTACGTAAGATACTTTGCTGACTTTAACACCTTCCAAGGAAACCGTTCAACTCGAGCGTTGACAGAAGCATGGCAACCTAGCAATCCATCGGCTCCAAGAGCACAGTGGACTGCTGCGAATCCAAATGCGACTTCTCCTATTATGGATGCAAATGATCAGATCAGTAGTAGAACTTCTTCTTATTTAATTGAAGACGCTTCTTACTTCAGATTACGAAACATCCAATTGACTTATAGCTTTGATGATGCTATCAACACTGCTTTAGGAATTAGTGGAGGTCAGATTTACTTACAAGGACAGAACTTGTTCACGATCACAAACTATTCTGGTTTGAATCCTGAGATACAAACTGGTAATGATATTCAATTAGGATATGACGGAGGATTTATGCCTGTGTCTAAAACACTTATCGTTGGATTGAACATATCCTTATTTTAATTTATAAACTATAAAAAACATGAAAAATCTAAAAACGTTATTTGTAGCTTCATTTGCAATCTTTGCATTTACTGTTGCATGTGATGATGAGTTTTTGACGAAAGAGCCACAAGCGTCTCTTTCAGGACCTGCATTAGCTAATGCAGATGGAGTAGAAGGAAAATTGATTTCTGCATACAGTACCCTTAGTGGATACGGTATGGATGGTGGAGGTACTTGGTACTACTCTACTTGGGCTTGGATCTTTGGATCGATCTCTTCAGATGATGCGCTTAAAGGAACGGATGCTGGGGATCAACCAGAACACTCGTTTATTGAGACCTATGACTTTAACACTTTTAACGTACACAACCGCGATAAGTGGCGCTCAGGTTACTGGGGGGCAGCTCGTGCGAATGATGTTATTTTAAGTGCTGAAGAAGCAGAGGATTTAACTGCAACAAGAAAAGCAGAAATTATTGCAGAGGCTAAATTCATTAGAGGATGGCAACACTTTGAAATGCAGAAGATGTATCGTACACCTAAGTATGTAGGTAGTGAAAACTTCAGCCTTGATAATTTGGATGCTTCTAAAGTTCCAAACACTGGAAAGATTTGGTCTCAAATTGAGCAAGACTTTTCTGATGCTGCTTCGGCATTACCTGCTACGCAAGGTCAAATTGGTAGAGCGACAAGTTGGGCTGCAAAAGCGTACTTGGCGAAAGCTAAAATTTACCAATCTGATTGGGCTGGTGCGGAACCTATCTTGATGGATATCATCAATAACGGTCCTTTTGAACTAGTTGAAAAGTTTGAAGACAACTATTTGGTTGCTACAAGAAATAACAAAGAATCTATATTTGAGGTTCAATATGCGGTTTCTAGTGCTGATGCCAATGCTTCAAATGCAGAAATCGGATTGGCACACCCTTACATTGCTCCTTGGGGATGTTGTGGGTTCTTGCAAGCGCCTCAGGATTTAGTTGACTTTTTCCAAACTGATGCCAATGGGTTACCACTCCTTGACGAATCTTGGAAAACCAACCATATCACTAATCCAACAGGAGACAATATCGGTCAGCCTATCGGAGATCCTTCAGTAGATCCACGTTTAGACCACACAGTAGGTCGTCCAGGTATTTTATACAAAAACCACCACATCATGCAGGTAGATTACATTCGTGACCTTACTTATGCAGGACCATACTTTTCTAAGAAGCACGTTGCTGAGCCAGAAGGATTTGGTGTAGGTGGATGGGGTAACCTTTCTGCTAATAACCTTAGAATTATGCGATTGGGTCATGTGATCCTATGGGCAGCTGAGGCTAAAGTAGAATTAGGGAAACTTGAAGAAGCAAGAGCACTTGTAAACAGATTGAGAGCAAGAGCTGCAAATCCTGATGGATTTGTGCCTGGTGCAACACAAGGTGCTACGCGTCCGGAATACACTTTAACGGGTAGTCCAGGAGCAAACTACAATGTAGGTGAATATACTGCTGCATGGACAAGCCAAGCAACTGCAAGAACAGCGGTTCGTTATGAAACTCGTTTGGAAACTGCAATGGAAGGTAACAGATTCTTTGACTTACAGAGATGGGGTATTCAGAGTGAAGTGTTAAATGACTATTTAGCAAGAGAATCTAAATACAGAATTTATCTTCAAGGAAAGAAATTTACCTCTCCTAAAAATGAATTTTATCCAATTCCAACTTATGCAATTGATAGATCATTCTTAGAAGGTGAACCAACTTTGACTCAGGATCCTAATTACTAGGTCTTAAGACTTGTAAAGTTAAAAGCCGTGGAGTATATTTACTCCGCGGCTTTTTTTTTAAACCCCTATCATATGTATTCTCAAAAAAAATATTTGTTAATAGTACTCTTTTTGATCGGATTAACTTCTTGCTCTGAAAAAAAAGAACCAATGTTTAAGCTACTAGATGTATCGAAAACAAAAATAGATTTTGAAAATACAATTACTGAAACCGATGATTTTAATATTCTTACAAACGAATATATTTTCAATGGAGGGGGAATAGCAATCTCAGATTTTAATAAAGATGGATTGCCAGACATTTTCTTTACTGGGAATATGGTTTCCAACCGCTTGTATTTAAACCAAGGAAAATTAAAGTTTAAAGACGTTACTACCCAAGCTAATTTAAAAACGAATGATTTTTGGACTACTGGAGTTGCTGTAGCAGACATCAATGAAGATGGGCTCATGGACATATACGTTTGTGGTGCAATGAATGAAATAAATAGAACAAATAAGCTTTTTGTAAGTCAAGGACTGGATGAAACTGGTGTGCCAATTTTTGAAGAACAAGCAATAAAGTACGGAGTTGATGATGATAGAAACAGTATGGGAGCTGCATTTTTAGATTATGATCACGATGGGGATTTAGACCTTTATGTTTTAAATAATGAACAAAACGAAACAATCCCAACAAACTACAGAAAAAAAATAATAGACGGAACTGCAAGTAGCAACGACAGATTGTATCAAAATCAAGGGAATGGTCAATTTATAGACGTTACTATTCAAGCTGGAATTAAAATAGAAGGATATGGACTTAGTGTAACCCCTCTAGATGTAAATAAAGACAGCTATACAGATCTATATATAACAAATGACTACCTGACAAATGATTTACTCTATATAAATCAAAAAGACGGAACCTTTAAAAATCAAATTGACGAAAAAATATTGCATCAAAGTAAATTTTCAATGGGATCTGATGCAGCAGATTTTGATAATGACGGTTATACCGACATCGTGACTCTAGATATGCTTGGAGAATCTCATCAAAGAAGGAAAACAACCATTGCAAAAAGTTCGTTTTTTCAAAATATCCTTAATAAAAAGTGGGGGTATCAAGATCAGCATATGCGTAACATGCTTTTCAAAAATAATGGAACTGAATTGCCTTTTTCAGAAATTGGACAATTTGCTGGAATTTATCAAACCGATTGGAGTTGGGCACCACTTTTTTTTGATGTCGATTATGACGGTGATAGAGACTTATTGATAACCAACGGATTTCCAAGAGATATCACGGATATGGATTTTGCTAACTATAAATTAGACGCAGGTCCTTTTACACCAATCCCTAAGTTATTGGATGCCATACCGATTGTTAAAATACCCAATTATGCATTTAAAAATAATGGTAATCAATCCTTTGAGGATAATACTTCAGATTGGGGATTGAAAATTCCCTCTTTCTCAAATGGTGCAGTTCTGAGTGACTTGGATCTTGATGGAGATCTAGACTATGTGGTAAATAATATAAATGATAAAGCTTTTGTATTTGAAAATACCCTTTTAGCAAACGAACAAAAACCCAATTACCTTCAAATAGAATTAAAAGGCTCAAAACAAAATCCAAATGCGCTTGGGGCAAAAGTTGTTTTACGTATGGAAGAAGGTCAAATTCAATTTCAAGAACAACAACTCTCCAGGGGATATATGTCTTCAGTAGATCCAATTCTTTACTTTGGACTTGGCACTAAAAGTCAAGCATCTGTGATTGAAATCATGTGGCCTGACGGTAACTATTCCGAAATCAAAAATCCGGAATTAAATAAAAGACATGTTTTTCATCAAAAGGATGCCAAAAATCCAGAAAAATTAGCTTTCCCATTAGTCAATAAAATAGTGAAGAAAACCTATGAACAAGTAGCTTCCAAATACGGCATAGACTATCTGCATCAGGAAAAAAATGTGCAGGATTTTTTTAATCAAAGGCTGATCCCACATAAACTGTCTCAAAATGGACCATGTTTAGCGGTTGGTGATCTTAACGGTGATTATAAAGAGGACTTTATTATTGGCAGTTCCTCAGATTTTTCCCCTGTAATCTACTTTCAGACAACACAGAATTCTTTCAAAGCACAAGATCTTTTTACGTCAGCAAGTGATAAGGCTTACGAAATAGAAAGCATTGCCTTGTTTGATGCTGATCAAGATGGTGATCTAGATTTGTATCTAGTATCAGGAGGGAATATGGAAGATTCAGGAAGAGCAAAGCATGAAGATCGTCTTCTCCTAAATAATGGGAAAGGAAACTTTAAAATATCAAAGGGAAATCTCCCAGTAATCTATTCCAATGGAGCCGTAGTCAGACCATTTGATTATGATCTTGACGGTGATATGGATTTATTTATAGGTGGGAAAAACAAACCAAATGCATTTCCTCTCGCAGATGAAAGTTTTTTACTGGAGAATACATCTGGAAAATTTAAATCTGTTGGCCCTAAAGTCTTTCCCTTGATAGAATCTCTAGGAATGGTAAACGATGCACAATGGGGAGACATCAATCAAGACGGCAGAGCAGATTTAGTTATTGTTGGTGAATATACTGGAGTACAAGTTTTCTTAAATCTACCGGAGGGTTTTATTGCTCAAAAATCAGTATTATCAGAAACTACTGGCCTTTGGAGAACAGTGCAACTTTTAGATTTAGATGACGATGGCGACCAAGATATACTCTTGGGAAATCTTGGAAAGAACAATATGCTTTCAATCAGTGAGAATACGCCTTTGCTAATTTCAACTCAAGATATAGATGGCAATGGCAAAGTAGATCCCTTAATGTTCTGTAGCCAAAAAGACAATAACGGAAACTGGGATATGTACCCAACTCAGTTTTGGGATAACCTGACCCAGCAGAGTCCCGTATTTAGACAGGAATTTAATTCTTACAGTGCTTTTTCAAACGCAAATTTAAGCTACTATAAAGAACAAAATATAATAGATGAAGATTCACTCCTTTCTGCAAAATTTGATGCATCTATGTGGGCTGAAAACATGGGAGAAGGGAAGTTTAGATTCTCAAATCTACCTGAAGAAATGCAATGGGGTCCTATAAATGATTTTCTTAGTGCGGAAATAGAAGGTGAAAAAGTGGTCTTTGTAGTTGGTAATGATTTAGGAGGCCCACCATTTGAGGGTGATTCTGATGCCTTCCAAGGAGGAATCATGAATTTAGACCAATCAATCAAATTTAAAAGTGCACAGGAAACTGGATTTTATGCTTTTGGTGATGCAAGAGATTTGGAACTTATTACACTCCAAAATGGGAAAAAACTTATTTTAGTCTCGCAAAACCAAGGTAGTCTTTTAGTCTTCGAAAAATTGCTTCGGAATAAATAACCTCATAGCATACAATTCCTTAAAAATGAACGTGTCCTGAGTCTTGTGTATCTTATGTTACCATCAGATTTATGATAGGTGATAAATTTGTATTCTAAAATAGAATAAAATGTTTCTAAGTAATTTATTTCAATCTAGATCTGATAACAATAAAATAAGTGTATTGCCATCTTCTGAGTTCAAGAAAGCTATTCAAAAAAAGCCAATACAACTAATAGATGTTCGAACACCTCATGAATTTGCCGCCGGAAATATTAAAGGAGCTAAAAACATGGATTTATTTAACAGTAAAGCTTTTGAACAAGGTGCATCTAAACTTAATAAAGAAATTCCTGTTTATTTGTATTGTCAGTCTGGAAACCGAAGTAAAAGTGCCTCAAGCCTTCTAATAAAAATGGGCTTTAGTCAGATATATGATTTAAAAGGAGGGTATTCCAATTGGTCTTTTTAAACTTCTTACTATGAGTACATTTCAACAAATCATTCAAGATCCCAAACCGGTATTGATCGATTTTTATGCAACATGGTGTGGTCCCTGTAAAATGATGCCTCCAATTTTAACACAACTAAAAGAAAAGATGGGAGAAAATCTTCGGATCATCAAAATAGATGTAGATAAAAATCCTGAAGTAGCATCCAAATACCAAATTCGAGGGGTTCCTACATTGATGCTGATGCGAGAAAGCAAAGTGCTTTGGAAGCAATCTGGTGTTCAAGAGGTTAATGTATTAAAACAAACTATAGAACAACACTTAGAGATATAGTGTTTTTATTCTTTAGGATTCAGATTGAGCAAAGAGGGAGGTTCATCCTTCGATTCGGGTCCCAATTCTAATTGTTCTACATTTTTTAATTTAGACTGCATAATACGTGTTCGGGTCCCAACCAGGTTTTCAATCTCATTATTAGCTTCATTAATTTTTTTCTGAGCTTTTTCAAGTACACCCCCGAAAGTATTAAACTCTTTCTTTACAGAAGCTAGAACATTCCATACCTCACTACTACGCTTTTGAATAGCAAGTGTTTTAAAGCCCATTTGGAGGCTGTTAAGCATCGCTGCTAAAGTCGTAGGCCCTGTTACTACAATTTTATATTCTCTTTGAAGAAACGCAATCATATCCGGCTGACGAACAACTTCTGCAAACAGTCCCTCTACAGGTAAAAACATTATACCAAAATCTGTAGTATTTGGAGGGTCAATATATTTTGAGGAAATGTCCTTCGCAAATTTTTTGACGGATTGAAGCAAAGCCTTTAAAGAAACCTCAACAGCGACTGAGTCTCCAGCATCATAAGCAGACTGCAAACGAAGATAATCTTCTTGTGGAAATTTTGCATCAATGGGCAGGTATACTGCTTTTTCATCCAGTCCCTTGCCAGGAAGTTTTACTGCATATTCTACCATTGCATCTGACCCTTTTTTGGTTTTCACATTGGTCTCATATTGTTCAGGAGCCATGATCTCTTCTAGAATATTTCCAAGCTGGATTTCTCCCAATACTCCTCGGGTTTTAACATTCATCAACACTTTTTTCAAGTCACCAACTCCAGAGGCAATAGTTTGCATTTCTCCCAAACCCTTTTGTACGACAAGAAGCTGTTTGGTAACCATTTCAAATGATTTGCCAAGACGTTCTTCAAGTGTTTTATGAAGTTTTTCGTCAACCGTTTCCCGCATTCGCTCCAAACGTAATTCGGTAGTTTTGATCATTTCATCCTGCTTGGATTTCATTTGATCAAACTTTTCCTTCTGAAGCTTATTAAAGCTCTCAACATTTTTAGAAAAGGCCTCTTCAAAATCTTTTAGGGTATTTCGGAGCTCTTCCCGATCATCTTTGGCTTTTTTGGAAAGAGTTTCATTGAGTCGCTCTATGGCTTGTATTAACTCAGTTCTATTTTCTTTTAAATTTTTAGAAAGCTCTTCTCTGTTAAGGACAAATTCATTTTGAATTAGTGTTTTAAAAATATTTTCTATGGAAGAAAAATTATCCGTACTTTTTTTAAAAAACTGGAGGCTAAGTAAGAGGAGTGTAATGAAAGAAAAGGCAATTAAAAGGTATTCCATAGGCTTATTTTCTGATTCTAAAATTAAGCATTCTCAGGAAAACTTTCTTTGGATTAAAATTATTCTTTTGGAAGGATTAAAGTAAGCTGTGTTTTACAAGACAACTAGTTAACTAAGATTTAACTTTAAACTTTTTTGTCCATTTAATAAGGGTAGACGAACTCGTTGCCCATAAAACAAAGCCACTCAATACTGTAAATACTCCAAACAGTGAAAAAACTCTAAGGAGTAAATTATTAAAATCGTCTCTCCCTTGATAATCCATGGTATGGCTCATCCATAAAAAATCAAACCAACGCCAACTTTGATGGCGAACCTTATGGAACATTCCGCTTCTCGCATCGATATAGGCTACTAATAAATCAGGATGATCGTAATGAATTGCATAAGCAGGCAAGGAGCCTCCTCTATACTCGTGATGTGAATCAGTTTCTTGAATGAGTTCAATTTTCTTCACTTTTAGACCATCAATCAAATACTTTTGGGCTACTCTAATCGCTTCAGAATCTGAAATCTGTTCCTTTATAGCTCCAGTCCGAGCATGGTACAACCGACTCTTGTTTATCCAATAATATGGTTGTAAATCCAGGGACACCAGCTGAATTGTTTCAATGGACTGTGGAATACTGTCTAGAGGAAGAAGATTCTGAAAACTTTCAGCTTTCCTGTTTGGATTTAGAAATAAATCTCCGTGAATTTCATCAATATCCGTCCAACTAAAATATAATCCAGAAATAGTCCATGCTAAAAATTGAATTCCGATGAGCAATCCTAAATAACGATGTGTTTTTCGAATTCGAAAGGCTATTTTTCTGTCAATCATAAAAAAAGAATCTGCCTTGTGCTATTCACTATGTTCGTTTAAACTTTAACTTTTTTTCTATGGCAATGATCATTTCATTAGCAATATCTTTCCCTGTTGCAGTTTCAATCCCTTCAAGTCCTGGAGAAGAATTTACTTCTAATAAGAGCGGTCCTTTGTTGGAACGAATAATATCTACTCCCGCTACTGCAAGATTTAAGATTTTGGCAGCCTTAACTGCTAGTCTTTTTTCTTCGAGTGAAATTTTTACTTTTTTGGCAGTGCCTCCCATGTGAATATTGGAACGGAACTCCCCTTTTGGTGCTGTCCGCTCTATGGATGCTACCACCTTCCCGTTGACAACGAAACAACGTAAATCTTTTCCTGCTGCCTCTTTTATAAATTCCTGTACAAGTATGTTTGCTTGAAGACTTTTAAAGGCGTTGATTACACTTTCTGCGGCCTTATCTGTTTC
>Ga0209654_1000076_pt1 | contig 98012 bp, 83 predicted proteins | sample SaaInl1SG_22_DNA_FD_184646 | JGI IMG/M metagenome (GOLD analysis project Ga0209654, IMG submission 184646) | Marine microbial communities from expanding oxygen minimum zones in the Saanich Inlet - ESP_161SG_22_DNA (SPAdes) (version 2) | ecosystem: Environmental > Aquatic > Marine > Intertidal... | reverse complement strand
TCTTGTTCTAAAAGTCTAGAACTGAAACCTGAAGATTGATCAAAGGCACCAGCATCATACCCTGGATCTAAACCTAAAGTTAATCCTTCTTTAAAGTAAAATTTAGTGTCATCTACTTTAACAGCATTAGTATACAAATCTAAAACCAACTCATAACTCGTTGCGGATTTTGCAGATACAAAATCATCGGCTCCTATAACTGTTTGCATGGCTTCTGTAAAACGAACGTTTGTTGAAGATGTACTTGCTGCTGCTACAAAAAATCCTTGACCAGGAGCAATATAAAAGGCGCTGTTACTATTAGAGGTATGGTTATATACAGTATAACCTGTTCCATTAAACCCATAAACTGCTTCAAAATTATCATCTATAACAGCAGAATTTACTGTTAAAAAATTATTGGTGGCATTTGCTAAATTATTTCCACTAACATAGGATGGGAATGGATTTGATATTAAGTTCCAACGCCTTCCTGCTCCCGAATTAGCTGCATTGTTATTTTGGATAGGTATGGTAACATCTTCTAAGGGTACAGTTCCTGAAAAGCTTAATGTAGAACCGCTAACAGTTGCCATTTGGTAACCTTTCCCAGCAATAAAATTACCAGCTACATCAATTGTACTATCTGTATAATTCGTCCAAGTATCATTCGTATTATCATAAGATCCTATTGCATAAATTACTTTATCTGTAGCTAGCGTTGATGAATTTGTAGTACTAAATAAATTAATGGCTTGTCCGGATATTGGGGCTCCAATTAAATCCCAACCATTGGTAACTGAATTAACATAACGTTGGTACTCTATATTTCCTGAAGATAATTTACCAACTTTTATCGAAGAGAATTCATCTTCGTCTGACTCTAAAATTACGGTTCCGCTATTGGTAAAGTTGTCGGATAATTTTAAACTACCTCCTTTTGCAATATTTAATGACGCACCACTTTCTATCACAATACTACCAATAATCACATCAGTAGTGGTAGATATTTCTGGATAGTTTATTAAACCTGAAGGAATAGTAACTGTTGTATATGTAGATAATACTTCATTACTAGTCCAGTTTCCTAAAGTACTCCAGTCCGTATTCACAGCTCCTGTCCAAGTATTTGTCTCTGAATTTTTATTAAATAAGAATGTATTTGTTAAGGTGTAAGAATTGGTAGTTAGAGAGGCACCTGCCTCTATAATTACAGAATATGCAGTAACATTTTCTGTTAAAACAGGGTAATTTGATAAACCTGCTGGGATAACTAAAAATTCTTTAGCATTAGGAGAATTTGTACTTGGTAATTCTCCAAAACTCCAATTTGCCGTATTTGTCCAATTAGTATCTACTCCTAACCATGTATTTGGTAAATTTACTAGTGTTGGAAAACCATCTGAACCAAACGCCCAAGTTTGCACAAAATCCCAAGAGCTGTCAAAATTAGAGATATCTTTTAATTGTGAGGTAGTTAAACCGGTTGGAGTAAAATTAAAACTATTATCAGTTGTGGAATTAAAACCATCAGATTCATTATCTAAATTCCAATAACAGAATGAATCGTTAGCCGTTGATCTTCTAATAATTCCTGCAAATCCACCAGGACTAGAAGGGTCCTGAGTTGTTGAAATTGGATTATTTGAATAAGATCTAAAATAATTTCCCGTTGATTCCTGCCCCATTAAACCACCAGTTGACGAATTTGTATCGCCAGTTACATTTCCTGTAGAAAAGCAATCAATTATAGTTCCTTGATTCAGTCCAGTTAAACCACCAACACTTCCAAATCCTGCAACCGTACATGAAGAAGAAGAATTTTTAGTCACCCCAGCAATTTGTCCAACTAGACCTCCTACAGTTTGATTTGTAGAATTAATAACACCTGTTGTACTACAATTATATATTGTACCACGATACATATAACCAACTAAACCTCCTGTTTTTTGTGAATCTGTAGTGATGGATACATTTGTAATATTTAAATTTATAATAACGCTACCATTACCTGCCAAACCAAAAAAACCTTGAAGAGAGTTACCGTTAATGTCATTTTCACAAACCAAACCATCAACAGCATAACCTCCTCCATTATATGTACCATAAAAAGAATAATCACTATTTTGGTTTCCTTCATCAGAAGTATCACTTGGTATTACAGAATTTTTACCTCCAATAGGTATCCATGTATGTGTCCAGTTTCTTGTATCTGAAGCATCAATATTATTAGTTTGTAAAAAAAATTTATTTTGTGAGAATTTATTTCCCTTAGCATTTTCTTTTGCTAACCAATATAAATTGCCTAAAGAACTCATTAGATAAGGGTCAGTACTTGTACCTGAACCTTGGGGAGTAATTGCTGTTTGACCAATCGTTGTAAAGCTAATTACCAAAAAAAGAACCAGAATAATTTTTTTTTTGAAATGCATTTTATTTTTAATTTTATTGTAAGTCTTCATATCAAAGTGGAATGTTTTTAAGTTGAATTAGTAAATAGTTTTTATATCTCATAGTTATGCTGACATTAACTTTTATTTAAAATATTCTTGTCTTTTTTTCTCATAGTTATTAGCTTGGTGTGTTTCTTTTTTGAATAATTTTTTCTCAAAATATCTAAATCATGATCTAACCATCTCTGAAAATCTATGTGCACATAGGTATCCACATAAACCTCTTGATCTATTTGTTCTGCTTTAGAGGAAACGAATCCTACAGGTACCACTTGTCCTGAAGTCACAAAAATGAATAGATAAAATAAGGTAATTATAATATACTGCTTCATAGACTAAAAATTTTGCGAAATGGTCGCGTAAAAAGCAGTACCATCATAAATAAGGGTGACAATATCTATCTTACCCGCTGTTGCAGTTACTGTGGGTGCGGTGCCTCCAGACCATAACCATTCTGAAGGAAAAGTAACGGCACGACCGCCTGTAGCATCTTGTACAAATTTTATAAGATACGTACCCACATCAAAAGACGATACTGACAATGTAGTTATATTAGTTCCTAAACTTACTGAGAATACGTTTCCATTACTTAAGTTAATGTTTGTACTGCTAGCTGACGTAATATTCGATTTTGTTAAAACATAGCGCTTAGCTTCAACATCACCAGTAAATGTTTTGGCTCCTGCAAAAGTCTGGTTTGCTGTAGATACTATGCCACTTGAAGTTCCGGAGGCATTTTGCAAGCTTTCCAATAATAAATTACCATTTGTATCACTAATCAAAATTTTACCATCCGTACTAGAACCTCCTTCCCATTTTAAGGCAGAGACTGACACGGTTCCTGTAAAAGTTGGATCTTCTAACGGCGCTTTTGTAGCCAAAGCTGTTTGTAGTCCATCTGTATTAGAAATGGTTAAATCCCCATCGGCAATTGTATTTTGTTTGCCTGCCAAAGCTGTTGTTAACCCATTTATTTTGGTTTGGGCAATCGCTGCAGTTGCCGAAATATCTCCATTGACTATAGTCTCATTTAATATTTTATCTGTGGTTACATCTCCGTCATTTAAAGTAGCTGTAACAGTTATTCCTGTTAATCCAGACCCATCACCCTCAAAGCCAGTTGCTGTCAAGATGCCGTCTAGCGTTGCATTTCCATTCTTTAAAATTTGAAACGCGTTGTTTAGACTGCTACTACTACTACCATTAGCTACCGTAAACAAAGGATCTGTGTTTAGCCACTGTGTTTTATTAAGGGTTATAGGGTCATTATACCGACCAAAAACAATTTCACCATAGGCATTTGCGGTTACATTTTGGCCAATTGCCATACTTCTGTTTGCATTTGCCTCCGCAAAATAACCCAAAGCAATACTTTCTGATGTACGTGCTTTTGAACTAAACCCCCCAGATAAAGCATTATCACCAGATGAAAGAGTATTTTCACCAAAAGCAAAACTATAATCTCCACCAGCTTCTGTTCCAAACCCTAGAGCCACAGCACCATCGCCAATTGCATTCGTTTTAATCCCTAAAGCTACACTCCCCCTACCTTGTGAAGTAGGTCCTTGTATATCTGAATCAGATTGAGTTGCTCCCATAGCCACAGCGCCTACACCACTAGCAATAGCATAAGACCCCAAGGCCACTGAACCTTTGTCAGTTGCCGCTGAGTTAAAGCCCATGCCGACACTATAATCGCCGTTAGCCTCAGAATTGTAACCCATTCCTATGGAATAATTACCGATTCCCGCTTCATCCCATTGGTCACTATCCACGGCACCAGCACGAAAAGCTCCCTTTGATTTATCAAAAAAGAAACGAGAATCGTCATCAGTTGTTGTGTTATCATTTTTTAATTGGTTGCTGCCAAACACAAAATCATCGGCTACTAAAGCACCTCCATTGTTACTGGTTACATTGCTTGTGGTGGAAAAAGCACCAGAATTGATGCCCGTTAATCCAGACCCATCTCCGGTAAATGAAGTCGCAGAAACAGCACCTGTAAAAGTAGCCCCAATTAAGGATGCTTTTGCCTCCAGAGCCGTTGTTAATCCTGAAATTTTGTTCTGGGTTATCCCTGCAGACTCTGATATATCAGCATTTAAAATAGTTTCATCAAATATTTTTGCTGAGGTGACATCACCATCATTTAAAGAACTTGAAGCAATTATCCCTGTTAATCCAGACCCATCACCAAAGAAAGCAGTCGCATAAATATCCTCTTCTGCAATAATATCACCACCGTTCAAATTTATTTCACCTCCTGTCTGAAGCGTTACATTACCACCTAAAGATTCCAATTTTAGATTTTCATCACCATCTTCAGAGATAAATACACCAAAATCATCAGCTTTATAATCCCCGAATACAATTTTACTACCACTGTAATAATCATCACTCTCATTCCCAAGAATTCTTAAAGCTATATTTTGACCGCTTGAATCTTCTGCAAGTAAATTTAAAGTTCCCTTAACTTCTGTATAAGTATTATTTGCCTCTGATTCAAGTTTTGATAAGATATTAATTGCCCCAGCTAAATCTATTATCCCATTACTTATATCAAGGTTACCAGCCACCGAAGTATTTCCATTAAAAAATACCTTAAAAGCATCAGACGGATTTGCTATACTTGTTCCATTACCAATTACAAACGCAGTGTTATTAGCATCGTAACTATCTGCATTTGTATCGGTACTTCCTGCACTGTTGAATTGTCCTATAACTACAGATCCAAAATCGGAAGCAGTTGTTAAATTACCCATAGCAGTAGAAAATTTACCGCTTGCGTTTGTTTCACTTCCTATTGCTGTAGAGCCTTCACCTGCGGCAAATGTTTCGTTACCCATCGCTGTAGAATTTTTTCCTTCTGCTTCTGAAAGAAGCCCTATTGCTGCTGAATTTTCTCCTCTAGCTTTTGAACCATTACCCATTGCTGTAGAATTTTTTCCTAATGCATTAGTTTGGTTACCCATTGCTGTAGATGTATCTCCTGAAGCGGCAGTATCAACACCCATTGCTGTTGAACCAATCCCTGAGGCTATTGTTTCATAGCCTATTGCGGTACTAAAATCACCTTCTGCCGTTGTTGCAAATCCCATTGCAGTTGCATTAACTCCTGTAGCACCTCTATTACTACTAAGAGGTTCATAATCAGGATTTATATAAGAACTTGTACTAATACTGGCGCTTAAATCTAGGGCATTATTACCTATATCACCATAATGAGCTTCATCAAAGTTAACTAATCTATAACCTTTATTAGCATTCTCGGTTACACTTTGCAAACTACCCGAGCTAGTGGGTAAATGTGCCCAAGTACTACCATTGTAATAGTAAAAACCTACTGTACCATCTGTTTGATATATCATTAATCCAATTACTGGAGAGCTAATCGCATCACGTTGTGTGTTAGTCATTCTTGGTATTAATAACCCTTTTGAGGTAGAAGTAATATCTAAAGCTGCAGAAGCGTCTGGAGTTGTTGTACCTATACCTACTTGGGCATATGTTGTTACAGTGAATAATACTGCAGCTAAAAGTGTGAAAATTTGTTTCATTGGTTTGTTTCGCTTTTTATAGTGTGTTTGATCTTTTAGTAATTGTTTTATTACCATTTTTAAAAAATAAAAATCATCCGCTTACGCGACACTAATTAAATTGATAAATAATTAAATAACTAAAAAGCCCGAACAGCACGCACATTGTTTGTGTCGATCTTATTGTAGAAGCTCTGATTAGTACCGTAGACAGACTGTCTCCACGCGAAATCGAAATCGTACTCCGTAGAACTCCAGTAGAAATTAGTTGAAAATTTACTACCACTATTTGATACAGCTGTAGTGTTTATCGTTACTCTTTTTGTGTACATTTTATTTAACTCATCTTTTGAAGGTAAAAACCAATCGGTATATCCTCCTCCAGTATATGCCCTTGCCAGGCCTGCTGCATAAGATGTTTCTGTTCCCCCTTGTGCAGATATAATTGCCGTTGTATTGGCACTTCCTGTGCCTATAGCTGTACCTGTTGCCCCTGTAGTAACATAATTGCCAGTAGTCCATTGTATACCAGAACTCTGGTCTGCTACTGCTGCAATCAAACCGTGGATTTGTCCTGCAACATAACCTGTTTCTCCTTCTTCAAATAGGTGAAAAACAACGCCACCTTGGTAAAAATCACCTATTGCAGGTGGTGGTGGGTCATTTACATCACCCCCTATTGTATTTTTCCAACTGGATGTAAGTTTAATCTGAAGTTCGCCTTCACCAGATGCACAGTCACTACAAAAAATAATTAGACCTTGAGCTGGTGAAGTAATCGCATCACGCTGGCCTGCTGTCATTCTTGGCACAAGTAACCCCCCTGTTGTAGCAGTAATATCTAATGCCGCAGAAGCGTCTGGAGTTGTTGTACCTACCCCCACTTGAGCATATGTTGTTGCAGTGAATACTACTGCCGCTAAAAATGTGAAAAATTGTTTCATTAGTGTGTTTTTTAATAGTTGTTTTTTCTTTTTTTAGTTTCTTTTATCACCAACCAGGACTTGGAGGTACAGATGCCGCTTGTGCCTTTTTTGGGCTTAGAATCATAAAAGTTCCCATCGCTGTTAAGGCAGCATACTTTCCCATTTTCTTTATAGCGTCTTTTCTACTGATATCATCGGTACCGTTAGGTGTGTTTGCTGTTTTTTTCATCTTAAATACTTATTTTATGACTAATTTTTTTGTAAAAACAATATTTTCTGCCTGTACTTTTAGGATGTAGACTCCTGTATCTAAACCTACTGTAGAAAGCATCTCTTTTTGTGTAGGTTTTTGGATTTTTTTAGAAAGTACTTTCATGCCCAATACATTGTAAAGGTGAAGATTTGCTGGCTGTAAAAACTTCTGCAAACCCTCTATAGTTATATAGTTACTGTTTGTTCCTTTATAAGCAGTTAAAAAAGAGGCACTACTCACACTTTCTGTGGTAAGAGTTTTTGTAGTATAGTGAAGGTAAAACCTACCCGCACCATTCAATTTAGTTTGCGCTAAGAGTTTAAAATCTTTGTTATTAAGAAGTGTAAAGGTATTTTTTGTGGTGTCTTCTAAATACACGTTAATATTTTCGGGTATTGTGCTATTTGCTACTTGTATTTTAAGAGCAACACCTGCTTCTTGGTATATAACAAGTGGTATTGTAGCATTATTCATAGCTTCTGTAGACATTGCATTAATGTCCATACTTACTCCATTGTCTTGTTCTAAAAGTCTAGAACTGAAACCTGAAGATTGATCAAAGGCACCAGCATCATACCCTGGATCTAAACCTAAAGTTAATCCTTCTTTAAAGTAAAATTTAGTGTCATCTACTTTAACAGCATTAGTATACAAATCTAAAACCAACTCATAACTCGTTGCGGATTTTGCAGATACAAAATCATCGGCTCCTGTGACGGTTTGCATATCTTGAGTAAAATGAATAATATCTCCTTTACGGTCAGATAAAGCTGCTACAAAAAACCCTTGACCAGGTGCAATGTAAGTAGCTGAACTTGTATTGTTGTAAATAGTGTATCCTGTACCATCTGCCTTCCAGCCATAAATAGCTTCAAAATTATCGTCTATTGCTGCTGTATTAAATGTTAAAAAATTGTGGGTTTCATCTGCATTACTATTTCCATTAAGGTACGATGCAAATGGATTGGCAATTAAATTCCAACGTCTTCCTGCTCCTGAATTTTCTGCATCATTATTGGCTATGTTTACCGTTTGACCTCCACTGGCAATAGCACCTGTAAAAGAGAGTGTACCTCCACTTTTAGTAGCCATCTGGTATCCTTGCCCTAATACTAAATTACCTGTGGTTGCATTGGTGGCGTTTGTCCAAGTGTCGGTAGTATTGTTATAAGAGCCCACTGCGTAAAAATTGGCATTTGTTGCAATATTAGAATCTTGAATTAAAGTACTAAATGCCATATCTGATACTGGCGCACCTATTAAATCCCACTCTCCAATACCTACAGTATTTACATAACGATTGTAGGTGATGTTACCTGACGCAGAACCACTAACCAATAATGATGAAAACTCATCTGAATCGGATTGTAATGTAACATTACCTGAGTTATTGTTAAAATTACCTCCAACAAAAACATAACTGTCCTTAGTTAATGTAATACTTCCATCACTTATTAAAGTTAAATCTTGAGCCACCGAGAAGTGAATAATTAACAAAAAAACCAATAAATTTATATTTTTCATTTACTTTATTTTATTTAACAAAACAAATTTGAAAAATAACTTTTGTTTTAAAAAACAATTAAATTTTATTCCAATCTTTTTTTAAAGATTTGACATAACATTTATTACTTTTGACACTGTGATTTTTGTAGTTTTAAATTTTTTAATAGCATTCTTAAGTTCTGTCGCTATAATTGTGACTATCAAATCTTCAAAGAAAAATGAAGAACCTTATAATTATTATTTTACAATAATTTTATTAGGATTAATAGCTCAAAGATTTTTTTACACCTTATCAAGTCTAATTAATGTAAATATTGAAAACAAATTTAAATTCTCTTTTATTGCCTATTTTTATGTTCCTTTATTTTATCTTTTTATAAAAAAATATTTAAATTATAAAATTAGCAAAAAAGAGAATTTAACTCACTTTACACTGGCGTCTGTCTTTGTTTTAATAAATTTATTAATCAATATTAGTGGGGAGTTAAAATTTAGTATGTTTTTTATTTTCTCTACAACCTATATATTTTTTGTACTAAAAAAAATAAAATCTATTAAAAAATATACTTTACTTAAATCAAAAAAATATTGGTTATATGTTATGTTATTTCAAGTTTTTTTAATTTATATAATTAGTAATTTTTTTCTTTTAAAATATTCAGAAAACATAATTGATGTTCATCTAAAATATTATAATTTTAGTGCTATAATATGGTTAATTTCTTTGACCTACCTAATTGTAAATCCAGAAATATTTTTTGGGATTAAAACATTGAAAAAAATTATACGTACCGAAGAGTTATATAATAAAATCACCTGGAATTTAACAGCTTTAAAAAAAATACAAGTATATGACCAAGAAGTACATGATAAAATTGCTCCAAACGCAATAGATATTATTAATAAAATTGATCATTTTATAGAAAGTTACGATTTTCACAATAATCTACCATTAGACTTTACATCTATTTCTAAAGGAATTAATATTAAGGTGTATCATTTAAATTATATCTTTAAGTATTATTGTGTATTTAGTAAAAGTGATTTTTTCAATTATTATAAAATAATACATATTTTAAAGTTGCTTGAAAATGGTTACCTTCAAAATAAAACTATAAGTTCACTAATTAGTGATTCTCACTTTAAATCAAAAAAAACATTCTATAAAAACTTTAAAAAATTTACTGGAAAAAGTCCACAAGAAATGAACAATACGTTAAAATTTAAAATGTAATATTTTGTATATCAAGAAAATTCATTTTAGGATTAATTTATCGATAAAATAAACATAATAAATAATTCCAAATCATCACTAAAATAGTTTGACTTTACTCCTCTTGACTCCACTTTTTATTCCCAAAAATAATTTTTTATTCTTGGGAATAATTTTTTGTGAAAATAACTAAATCATCATTAAAATAGTTCGACTTTGCTCCTCTTGACTCCACAATTAAAAAACCTAACTAATTTATTATTAAATTGTTAGGTTTTTTTTAATTGATTATCAGTATTTAAATTGCTAAAAGTTAGCCTAAAACGTAAGCAAAAATAAAATCGATTTATATCATATACATTTTTGCGTTTTACTTCACCGAAAATTTAAATGACGTTGTAGTTGAATAAGTGTCTCCAGGTTTCAAAATTGTTGATGGAAAATCTTTTTGATTAGGAGAATTTGGGTAATGTTGAGTTTCTAAACAAAAGCCTGTTCTATTTGTATAAATACCACCTTGTTTATTTGGTAAAGTTCCACCTAAAAAGTTACCTGTATATAATTGAATTCCTGGTTCATCAGAAAAAACTTCTAATAATCTACCACTATTTGGTTCGTAAGCAGAAGATGTAAAACGTATACCTTCATTTTGGTCATTTAAAACCCAACAATGGTCGTAGCCTAATCCTCTTTTTAATTGCTCATTATCAGCATTAATATCTTGCCCAATTGTTTTTGGCTCTCTAAAATCAAAAGGAGTATTTGCAACTTCTTTAAGCTCTCCTGTTGGAATTAAAGCTCTGTTTACAGGTACAAATCTATCTGCATTTATTTTTACAATGTGATCTAAAATAGGTTTAGTAAAATCTCCAGATAAATTAAAATAAGAATGTTGCGTTAAGTTTACAATTGTTTTTTTATCGGTTGTAGCTTGGTAAGCAACTTCTAAAGTATTGTCATTCGTTAAAGTGTAGGTAACTTCTGTATTTAAATTTCCAGGATATCCTTCTTCCATATCTTTACTCAAGTAAGATAATTTTAAAGCCCCTTTATCTTTTAAAACTTCTGCAGTCCAAACAACTTTATCAAATCCTTTAACGCCTCCATGCAAATGATTTGAACCATCATTAGTTTTTAAAGCATATTCTTTACCATCTATAGAAAATTTACCATTTGCAATTCTGTTACCATACCTACCAATTAAAGCTCCAAAATAAGGGGTTGCTTTTTCATAACTTGCCAATAATTTGTAACCTAAAACAACATCTTCTGAAACACCCTTTTTATTAGGTACTTTTAATGTAGTTATGATACCTCCGTAAGTAATAATACTTGCTTCCATACCTTTTTCGTTTTTTAGGGTAAAGCTTTTTACAGAAACACCATCTGTGGTTGTGCCAAAAACTTCTTCTGAAATAGTAATAGGATTATTTTTTGTTATTTGTGTTGAGTTCATTTCCTTCTTTTTGTCTGATTTACATTTAATACTGCTAAAAGTAACTAAAATTTCGGTCAACAAATAAAGATACTTTTTAAATACATTCATAAAAATAATCTAAAAAAACATTAAACCTAAAGTAAGTCTATACTATTTAATTGAAAATATAAACTTACTCGTTTGAACTATCGTTTAAAACAAAAATTTCTTTTTAGCTTTTTTTAGCTAAACATTTAGAAATTTCACAAAATAGCTATTGCAGCGCTTTTTCATCAATATAATTATAAGTTAATGTATTTAAAATAAAAATCACTTACTTTATTATACTTATAGTTTACGCTATATTTGTTTTTTTAAATTTCTTTTTGTTGAATAAAATAATAGTTTCTGTTTCAAACGATTTACATACAGACCAAAGAGTTGCTAAAGTTTGCGACTCTTTGTACAAAAATGGCTATGAAATTGTTTTAATAGGCAGGGAACTTAAAAACAGTAAAAATATTGATAGAAAATATAAAACAAAAAGATTTAAACTTTTATTTAACAAAGGTTTCTTATTTTATTTTGAATTTAATTTAAGATTATTTATATACCTTTTTTTTACACAAAAAAACATATTACTGGCGAATGACTTAGATACGCTTTTACCTAATTTTTTGATTAGTAAAATACAGAGTAAAAAATTAGTTTTCGATAGTCACGAATTGTTTTCTGAAATACCAGAATTAGTGCACAAACCAAAAATTAAAAATTTTTGGATATGTCTAGAAAATTGGATGTTACCAAAACTTAAAAACAATTATACAGTTTGTAATAGTATTTCAAATTACTACAAGAAAAAATACAACGTAAACTTTACAACTATAAAAAATTTACCTTTTAAGAAGGAGGTAAAAAAAGGGACTTTTAATTTTGATACAAAGGGTAAAAAAATAATTCTATACCAAGGTGCTATAAATATTGGGCGTGGACTAGAATTAATGATTGATAGTATGGAATTTTTAGACAATCATATATTGGTAATTATTGGGTATGGAGATATTTACAAAGATTTACAACAAAAAGTAAGTTTAGAAAAACGAGATAAAAAAGTAGTTTTTTTAGGTAAAATGGCACCAGAAAAATTACAATTATTAACGCCTTTAGCAGATATAGGAGTTAGTGTAGAGGAAGATTTAGGTTTAAATTATAGGTTTGCACTACCTAACAAAATTTTTGATTACATACAGGCAGAAGTACCAATTTTAGTATCTGACCTACCTGAAATGAGACAAGTTATTACAAACTATAAAGTAGGTGAATTTATTTCTAAAAGAAAACCAGAACTAGTAGCAAAACAGATTAAAAACATCTTAGAAAAAGACTTTTCGGAAAAATTAAAAATAGCTAAACAAGAATTGATTTGGGAAAAACAAGAAGCCGATTTACTATCTATTTTTAGAAATATAAAATAACATTTAGGTTGCTTTTTTATCCTTTTTTAAAAAACAGAAATAAGCCATTTTCAAACAATTTAAATAAAATACCGATTTTTTTTGCAACGCTTTTTTCTCAAAAAAAGAATATGTTTTTCCAATAATACTTGTAAGTTTTAAAGCATCTAATTTATTAGCTAGTTTTAATAACTTTAAATCGTATTTGGTTACTAAATTTTGCTCTTTTAAATAAAATAGATTTTCTATAGCTTTTTTTGTTTTTTTAATAAATATCAAATCAGTATCTAAACCTAAATGGTATACTTCATTTGCTAAATGCTCTATTTTGTAGCCATTTTTAATCAAATCTAAAGAAAACAACAAGTCTTCTCTACCATATTGTGTTAGTTTTTCTTCAAAATTTACCTGATTAAAAATTTTCTTTTCAATTAAAAAATTTGAGGTAAAAAAATATTTTTCGGGTTGTTGTTTTCTTTTTTCAACAGAGACTTCTTCTTGTTTTTTTCCGAATTTATAGCGTAAGAGATTTACATTTTCTTCCTTATTTTCATATAGTAATCCTCCACAAAAAACTGTATTTTCTTTTTGAAAACAGTTTATATAGTTTTTCATAAAATTGTTAGTTACTGGCATTACATCTGAATCTAAAAAAAGTAACCAAGTGTAATTTGCTTTATGAGATAATAAATTTCTTATTGCGCTTCTGCCAATATTTTTATTTAAAGCAGAAAAAATTGCAAAATCTAAAGTATTTATTTTTTCGTTTTCTGAATTTAAAACAGACTTAGAAGCATCATCTAAACAAATAATTTCAAATTTTATATTTTCTAAAATTAACTGTTGATGAATTTCTTTCACCAAAAAAAAAGCGTTGTAATTATATGTGGGTATTAAAACTGAAAGCATTATACAGTGGCTTGTTGGGCTACTTCAAACAACTCACCACCTTCGCATTTTAATGTTTTTTGCTTAAATTTTACAATTAGTTGATAATCATGTGTAGCCATTAAAATGGTTTTTCCACTTGCGTGGATTTCGTTTAAAAGCTCCATTACTTCCATAGATGTTTTGGGGTCTAAATTTCCTGTAGGTTCATCTGCTAAAATAAGTTCTGGGTCGTTTAATAAAGCTCTTGCAATAGCCACTCTTTGTTGTTCTCCTCCAGAAAGTTCAAATGTTTTTTTATAGTATTGAGATTTCATTCCCACTTTATCTAAAACTTCATGAATTTTCTCTTTCATCAACTCTTTGTCTTTCCAACCGGTTGCTTTTAAGACAAATTTTAAATTATCAAAAATATTTCTATCATTCAGTAATTTAAAATCTTGAAAAACAATACCAATTTTTCTTCTTAAAAACGGAATTTGCTTTTCTTTTAACTTTTTTAAATCAAAATCTACAATACTGCCTGATCCTTTTTGCAGAGGTAAATCGCCATATAAAGTTTTCATTAAACTACTTTTACCACTTCCTGTTTTACCAATTAGATAATAAAAATCTCCTTTATTTATGGTTAAATTAACGTTAGAAAGCACCAAAATATCTCTTTGGTAAATATTTGCGTCTTTTAATTGTAAAACAATATTTTGCATAATTTGAAGTAGTTTGTACAAACTTAAAAGTTTCTATTGATTTTTTTACTATGAATTGGCAACTATTCTTATTTTTGAATAAAATTATTATATTTTACACTTCCCTAATCCAACAAATTAAAATTTTGTACGTTATTAATTTTGAATGTAAAAATAACTATATGAAAATTCGTTTTTTAAAAAAACTATTTATTTTCTTGTCTATTACATTTGTAGTAAATTATAGTTTTTCGCAACAAACAGTTGCCAATACTACAGATTTAAAAGTGTTTAACAATGCGCTAAATCTGTACAATAGTAAAGCTTATGCTGTTGCTCAAAAAACATTTGCACAGGTTAGCAAATTTGCGTCTATGGGCTCTAATTTAAAAGCAGATGCTAGTTATTATGAAGCTATGTGTGCTGTAAAATTAAATCAGCCAGAGGCAGATAAAAAAGTTTTAAGTTTTGTTAAAGAAAACCCAAGTAGCAATAAAAAAAACGTTGCTTTTTTTAATCTTGCCAATTATTATTTTTCTAATAAAAACACTACTTACGCTTTAAAATGGTTCCAAAAAGTAAATATTAATGCACTTTCAAACGAAAATCAAAAGGAATTAAATTTTAAAATGGGATATAGTTTTGTAGTTACCGAAAACTTAAACCTAGCAAAAGAACGTCTCTTGCCTTTAATTAACGATGCAAAATATGGCAATGATTCAAGATACTACTATGGTTTTATTTCTTACAAATTAGGAGATTATGACAAAGCAGAATCTACTTTAAAAGAAATTGCAGACAATGATTTATATAAAGCAGAAATCTCTTATTACTTATTAGATATTAGTTTTAAAGCTGGTAAATTTAATCGTTGTATAAAAGTTGGTTTAGAACTCTTACCAAGCATAGATAAAAAGCTAAAATCTGATGTTTCTAAAATTATTGGAGAAAGTTACTTTAATTTAAAAAAGTATGCACAATCTATACCTTACCTAAAGGTTTATAAAGGTAAAAAAGGTAAATGGAACAATACAGATTATTATCAATTAGGATACGCTTATTACAAACAAAACAATTTTAAAAATGCTATTAACAATTTTAATAAAATTATTGATGAGAAAAATGCAACTTCGCAAAATGCATACTATCATTTAGGCGAATGTTATATGAATTTAGAAAAAAAACCTGAAGCTTTAAATGCATTTAAGTCTGCTTCTGAATTGAACTTTAATAAAAATATACAAGAAGATGCAGCTTTAAATTATGCCAAATTAAGTTACGAAAGTGGCAACCCTTTTAAAACGGTTTCTGAGGTTTTACAAGACTATTTAAAAAAATATCCGAATTCTAAAGCCTATCAAGAAATTAATGAGTTGGTAATTTCTTCTTTTTTTAATCAGCAAGATTACAAAGGTGCTTTGGCATTTTTATCAGAAAAAAAATCGAAAGCAAACACTAAGTTAACTTTTGAAGTTTCATTATACAGAGGTATCCAGTTATTTAACGAAAACAACTATAAAGAGGCGCTCCCTTTTTTTACAACTGCAAAACAATCTACAATTGACAAAGTGCAACTAAGGGCAAAATATTGGGAAGCAGAAACAATTTATAGGTTGAATAATTTTAAGGATGCTTTACAGAAATTTATCACTCTAAACACTACTTTACAGTCCAATAGAAAAGATGATTTTAAACTAATAGATTACAATATAGGCTATAGTTTTTTTAGGTTGAAAAATTATGAAAAAGCAGCACTATGGTTCTCTAAATTTTTAAAACTTAATTCCATTGCAGACCCTTATAAATTTGACGCACTTATACGATTAGGAGATAGTTATTTTGCAACTACAAATTATAGAAAAGCTATAGATACTTACAAAAAAGTAACCGAAAATTTTGGTTTAGGTGCAGATTATGCCGAGTATCAAACTGGAATGAGTTATGGTTTTATAGATGCTAATAAAGCAAAAATTAGAGCTTTAAAAAATGTAATAAACAACTATGAAACTTCTACTTTAAAAGACGATGCGTTGTATCAACTTGGAAACACCTATGTAAAATTAAAAGATTCTAAAAATGCTAATATTACTTATAATAGGTTGATAGAAAAACACCCAAAAAGCATATTTGTTTCTAGAACGCTTTTAAGACAGGGTTTGCTTTATTTTAACGAAAATAAAAACATACAATCCTTAAAAAAATATAAAGATGTTGCTGCAAGATTCCCTAATACTCCAGATGCTTTAGAGGCTGTTGCCAATGCTAGAAACGTATATATTGATGAAGGAAATTTAGAAGATTATGTAAATTGGACTTCTTCTTTAAAATTTGTAAATATTAGTAACTCAGAACTAGACAATACTACATTTGCAGTTGCAGAAAAAAAATATTTAGAGTCTAAAAAAAGAGAGGAAATTATAGAAAGTTTACAAACTTATATTAGAAAATTCCCAAAAGGAAAACATATTTTAAAAGTAAATTACTATTTAGCAAATATATTTTTTAAAGAAAAAGAATTTAAAAATGCGATACCTTCTTACGAGTTTATTATAAATAATAATACTTCTGAATTTACAGAAGACTCTTTAAACAAATTAGCACAAATATATTTAGAGCTAGCAGAATACAAGAATGCGTTACCTCTTTTAGACAGGTTAGAGCAAGAAGCCTATATTACAGAAAACATCTTGTTTGCGCAAAGTAATTTAATGAAAGGTTATTACGAAACTGAAGCTTATGATTTTGCCATAAAATATGCTAAAAAACTTTTACAAAAAGACAAATTAGACATTACTCTAAAAAACGATGCTAAAACTATTATTGCAAGATCTGCCCTAAAGAAAGAAGATTTTAGCACTGCAGAAGAATATTATACAGCCGTAGAAGAAACTGCCAATGGCCAATTAAAAGTAGAGGCCTTGTACTACAATGCATATTTTAAAAATCAGCGAAAAGAGTATGAAGCATCAAACAAAATCGTACAAAAACTAATTTCAAAATATACTACATACAAATATTGGGGTGTAAAAAGCTACGTAATTATGGGTAAAAATTACTATGGTTTAAAGGATGTATATCAAGCCACTTTTGTATTAGAAAATGTAATTAAAAACTTTAAAGAATTTAAAGATATTATTGAAGAAGCACAACAAGAATTAAATAGAATTAAAGAAAACGAAGCCAAAACTAACAATTCAGTTAACCCAGAAAAAAAGAACTAATGAAAAAAGGCTTTCTAACATACATGCTATTATTTGTTTTTTTGTCTGCATTTGCACAAGGGCAAAAAAAAGATACTATTGTAAATACAGAGGTTGTTAATGTAGTTACAAAATACAACCCAGAAATAGCAGATGCAAAAAAAATAAAAAGCAATCCTACCATAAAATTGTTAAAGAAAAATAATAAGAAAAAATTGAAATACACTATTTTTTCAGCACCTGTAGCATCTACATTTACACCTAAAACAGGAGTTTTAAAAAGTATAAATTTTGATGTAAAAGAAAGGATTTACAACAATTATTTTGCTGGTGGTTATGGTAATTATAAAAGCCCTTATGCTGAATTATTTATATATCATCGCACACGTTTTGACAACGAATTTGGTTTGCATGCAACATATGTAGCATCAGCAGAAAATGTTAGAAACTCTCTTTTAAATAGTGATTTTTCTAACTTTAATGCTACCTCATTTTTTAAACAAGAAGCAAGCTCTTTTGATTGGAAAGTAACTTTAAACACAGAACTTAACAAGTATAATTGGTATGGTTTACCCTCTAACAAAATGTTCAACCAACTTGTTATAAACTCAATAGATGAAGTCCAGAACTACAACTATTTAAAGCTAGCAGGTAAATTTAAATTTCATGATTCGCACATAAAATATGGTAATATTGCTGTTTCGTATTTTACAGATAACTATAATAGTGCAGAAGTTTTAGTTGATTTTGATTCGCAATTGTATTATCCTTTAGATTTTTTGAGTAAAAACCTGAATGAAATTGCTATTAAAGCAGGGATAGAATTTTTAAAAGGAAATTTTAAAAATAATTATAATGATACTACTCGTAAAATTAATTATAATCAAATAACCTTTAGAGTAAATCCCACGTATAAATTAGAGTATTTAGGACTAAATTTAAATGCAGGTTTAAAAACATATGTATCACTAGACCCAGAAAACAGTAGCAATAATATTTTTATATTTCCCAATATATTTATACAAACTCCAATCCTAAAAAAATATATAAATACTTATGCTGGTTTTACAGGAAATTTACACACCAACACCTATAAAAGTTTTACTGAAGAAAATCCATACGTATCACCAACATTATTTATAACACAAACTGCAGAAACCTCTAATTTTTACGCAGGTTTAAAAGGAAACATTACAAGAGACATTACTTACAACCTAAAAGTGAGTTTTATCAAAGAAGAAGACAAACCTTTGTTTTTAAGAAATAGTTCTAAATCAGATGGCACAACATCTATTATTCATGGAAAAAACTTAAAAGGTTATGAGTATGGTAACTCTTTTAGAGTTTTTTATGATGATGTAAAAACTACTACAATATTTTCTGAAATAGAATATTTATTTAATAAAAACCTTACTTTTTCAACACAAGTAGAATTTAATAATTACACAACTACAACCGCTGTAGAGAACTGGAATTTACCAAGCTTACAAAGTACTTTTTTAGCCAAATACAAAACCAATTACTGGTATGCGACAGCTAATATTTTTTATGTAAGCGAGCGTAAAGATGTTTTATACAATGCCATAAACTCAACTAGTTTAGAAGGCATAGAAACAATAAATTCTTTTGTTGATATAAACTTAAATGGAGGCTATCATTTTAATGATAAGTTCTCAGTATTTTTAAATATAAACAATGTTTTAAACACAAAATACCAACGTTTTGCAAATTTTGACACGCAAGGTTTTCAAATATTGGGAGGTATTACTTACAAGTTTGATTTTTAATTGGTAAAAATTCATTAAAAAAAGATTTATTTTTAGTGTAATAGAAAAACTTGCATAATTTTTTAAAAAATATATAATTTCAATTTTGTAATTTTATAGAAAACAAAAAACAACTTCATGAAAAAGGTTTTACTTCTAATGGCTGTTTCACTTGCTATTATTTCTTGTACTAAAAAAACTAAAAAAATAGCAGAAACAGGTCTTTCTACAGAAGAAAAAAAAGATTCTACCACTATTAAAACATTATTTAATAGCGCTTTAACAGATGGTAAATCTTACGAATGGTTAAGAGATTTAACTCAAAATATTGGTGGTAGATTATCTGGTTCTCTAGAAGCAGCAGAAGCTGTAGAATGGGGTGCAAAACTGATGAAAAACGTAGGTTTAGATTCAGTTTGGCTACAACCAGTTATGGTACCACATTGGGTTAGAGGAGAAAAAGAAATTGCTACATATACTACAAATAAAACACAAAAAAATGTACCCATTTGCGCTTTAGGTTTTTCTGTTGCTACTCCAAAAACAGGTGTTTTAGCGGAAGTGATAGAAGTTAGCTCTTTAGAAGAAGCCACAAAGTTAGGAGATAAAATGAAAGGTAAAATTGTGTTTTTTAACAGACCTTTCGACAATACTTTAATCAACACTTTTAAAGCTTATGGGGGTTGTGTAGACCAAAGAGTTCAAGGTGCTGCAATTTGCGGTAAATTTGGGGCAAAAGGCGTTATTGTGCGTTCTATGACAAATTCCATAGACGATTTCCCCCATACAGGAACCATGTCTTATGGAAATTTACCAAAAAGCCAATACATACCAGCAGCAGCTATTAGTAGTAGAGCTGCAACAATTTTGAGTGATGATTTGAAAGAAAATCCAAACTTAAAATTCTATTTTAAACAAAGCTGTAAAACACTACCTGATGCACCTTCTTTTAATGTAGTTGGAGAAATTAAAGGATCAGAAACACCCAAAAATATTTTTGTAGTGGGTGGTCATTTAGATTCTTGGGATTTAGGTGAAGGAGCACATGATGATGGTACAGGAATCGTACAATCTTTAGAAGTTGCCTATTTGTTTCAAAAAAACAACATCAAACCAAAAAACACTTTACGAGTGGTCTTTTTTATGAACGAAGAAAATGGAACCAGAGGTGCTAAAAAATACGCAGAAGTATCAAAACAAAATAAAGAAACACATATTGCAGGCTTAGAATCGGATGCTGGTGGTCACACACCAAGAGGTTTCTCTATTGATGCAAATACCATAAACACAAAACTATTACAAAGCTGGAAAAAACTGCTATCTCCTTATGGTTTGCACGATTTAGATAAAGGTGGTTCAGGTGCAGATATTTCTCCTTTAAAAGGCGAAAACGTAACTTTAGTTGGTTACAGACCAGATTCTCAGCGTTATTTCGATTACCATCATACAAGTAAAGATACTTTTGATAAGGTAAACAAACGAGAATTAGAATTAGGTAGTGCATCTATGGCTAGTATTATTTATTTAATGGATAAATATTTATACAATAACACTCTTGTTAAACCATAATTTTATGGATACACTTTCACTTTTTTTAAAAATAATTTTAGGAATTTTATTCTGTTTTGCAGGTATTATGCATATTATAAAACCAAAAATTTTTAAAAACTTTATTCCAGATTTTTTACCAAAACTTACAATAAACTATCTTTTTGGTGTCATAGAATTTTTATTAGGAATTGGTTTATTTCTTTCAGATTACACAAAATATGCAGCCGTAGGAATTTTTATATTAATGATTATTTTCTTACCAATCCATATTTGGGATGCAACAAAAATTAGACCAGCAATTGGCTCTAAAAAAATAGCTTACATTAGAATACCTTTACAGTTTTTATTAATGTATTGGGCGTATTATATTTATCTAAATGCTTAAAAGCAATACAATGAAAAAATTTATACAATTTGCTATTATTACATTCATAATCTATTCTTGTACAAAAGAAAAAGTAGATTTAATTGTAGTAAACGCAAATATTTATACTGTAAATAACAATTTTGATAAAGCAGAAGCTTTTGCTATTAAAGATGGCGTTTTTGTTGCAGTTGGCAACAATCAACAAATAGAAGGCAAATATGAAGCAACAGAATTTATAGATGCAAAAAACCAAACAATTGTACCTGGTTTAATTGATGCTCATTGCCATTTTTACAGAATGGGTTTGCAACAACAAAAAGTATCTTTAGAAGGTACAAAAAGTTATGATGAAGTTTTACAAAAATTAGTCGACTTTCAAAAAGAAAAAAATACAACTTTTATTACAGGACGTGGATGGGATCAGAACGACTGGAAAATTAAAAAGTTTCCAACCAAAGAAAAACTAGATGCTCTTTTCCCTGAAATTCCTGTTGCTATTACAAGAGTTGACGGGCATGCGTTATTAGTAAACCAAGCTGCATTAGATTTCTCTAAAATAACAGCCCCTTTTAAGGTAAAAGGTGGAGAATGTATTACCAAAGATGGGAAACTTACAGGGGTCTTAATAGACAATGCTATGGATTATATAAAATTCCCAAAAACCTCTAAAAAACAAGCCATACAAGGTTTACTAGATGCTCAAAAAATAGCTTTTTCTTATGGTTTAACCACTGTAGACGATGCTGGTTTAGACAGAAACACTATAGAATTAATAGACAGTTTACAAAAAATAGGCTCCTTAAAAATGCGTGTTTATGCAATGGTTTCTGGTGATAAACAATCGCAAATTGATTACTACATCAATAAGGGAATTATTAAAACTGATAGATTAAATGTTAGGTCTTTTAAAGTGTATGGTGATGGTGCTCTAGGTTCAAGAGGAGCTGCAATGCGCAAACCCTATTCAGATAGAGAAAATCATTTTGGTGCATTTATATATGCCCCTAAAAGATATCAAGAAATTGCAACGCAAATTGCTGCCTCTGATTATCAAATGAACACCCATGCTATTGGAGATTCTGCAAATACTTGGATGTTAAAAACATATAAAGAAGTATTAAGAAACGATAAAAACAGACGCTGGAGAATTGAACATGCACAAATAATATCAGAAGAAGATTTTGATAAATTCGATAATATTTTACCATCTGTACAACCTACACATGCCAGTTCAGATATGTATTGGGCAGAAAACAGAATTGGTAAAAAGAGAATGAAAGGTGCGTATGCCTTTAAAGATTTATTAAATAAATATGGTAAAATTGCATTAGGAACTGATTTCCCTGTAGAACAAGTAAATCCATTTTTAACATTTTATGCAGCAACAATAAGAAAAGATTTAGACAACTATCCTGAAAATGGTTTTCAAATGGAAAACGCTTTAAGTAGAGAAGAAACTCTAAAAGGGATGACTATTTGGGCGGCATATTCTAATTTTGAAGAAGATGAAAAAGGAAGTATCGAAGTTGGTAAATTTGCTGATTTTGTCATACTAAATCAAGATATTATGACTGTTGAAGGTAATAATATTCCTAAAACTGAAGCTGAAAGTACTTATTTAAAAGGAAAAAAAGTATATTAAATTTTTTCCTTTTATATTCACCAAATAAATTATAAAAAAATGAAAAATATTTTATCTCTTATTCTATTTACTACTCTTTTTGGTTCTTGTTCTTCTAATGATGAACCAAATTTTGAGCCTCAAACAGAAGCTGATATTCTAAAATACATTGACGAAAATGGTTTAAATGCAGAAAAAAGTAATACTGGACTTTATTATGTGATAGAAAACGAAGGAAGTGGAGAAAAACCAACATCAACCTCTAATGTTACTGTTGCTTACAAAGGCTATTTTTTAAATGGAACAATTTTTGATAAAAGTAATTCTAGTGGAGTTTCGTTTAACCTACAACAGGTAATAAAAGGTTGGACCGAAGGTATTACCTATTTTAAAGAAGGTGGAAATGGAATTTTAATAATTCCATCTAACTTAGGTTATGGTAATAATGGAAGAGGAAGTATACCTGGTGGCGCAGTTTTGGTTTTTGATATAAACTTAATTAGTGTGAACTAAATGACAAAGCGAAACAAAAATGTTTCGCTTTTTTTATTCTTGCAATAAATAATTAAGTTCTTTTTAACTTATAATTGGCGCTATAAAATCCTTAATTTTAGAAACACCATTTGCCGCTAAATACCTAATAAATGCTGAGCCAATGATAGCTCCAGTTGCATAATTACAAGCAGTATCAAAGGTAGTTTTATCTGAAATACCAAAACCTACAATTAATTTACTTTGTAAATGCATGTTTTTTATTCTTTCAAAATAGGCTATTTGCTCTTTTGAAATTTCTCCTTTAGCGCCTGTAATAGATGATGATGCAACTACATAAATAAACGCTTTTGTGTAAGCATCTATTTTTTTTATACGATCTTCTTCTGTATTCGGTGTAATTAAAAATACGTTTGTTAAACCATATTTATCAAATAATTGTTGATAATGATTCTCATATTCTACCATTGGTAGATCTGGAATAATTAAAGTTTCAATACCACATTCAACTACTTTCTGGCAAAATTTATCTTCACCATATTTTAGCATTTGATTTAAATACCCCATTAAAACTAAAGGAGTTCTATTAGTAGTCTTAATTGTCATCAGTTGTTCAAAAACAACATCTAAATTAACACCATTTTGTAGTGCTTTCTGGCTACTATCTTGTATTGTTGGGCCATCTGCTAAAGGGTCTGAATATGGCAGACCAACTTCTATAAAATCAACTCCGCTTTTTTCTAATTCCGTAATTACTGTTGTAGTATCTTCTAATTTTGGAAAACCACAAGTAAAATAAATGGAAAGTAAGTTATTTTTCTCCTCCAATAATGTATTTAATGCTTTCATTTAAACCTTTTTTTTAACTTAAAAGTTGTGCTGCTATACCGCTCCACAAACGAATTCTTACTTCTAAAGATTTTTTGGCAACCTCTAAAACTTCAATCCATTTTTGATCATCATTGCCACATAATTCTGATATCATTTGCAAAGATAAAGGACCATGCTCATCACCATCCAACTCTATATGTCTTTTTAAATAATACACAAAGCTGTCATAATTATTATCTTCTGTAGAGGCTTCATTTACAATATTTAAAAACATGTCTGGTATTACATCTTCTCTACCAAATGTAAATGCACTGGCAATTTTATGTAATTGTTTCGATGCAATTACCTCAAAAGTAAAGTTTACAAATTCTTTGACAGCTTTTATAGTATTGGTTTTTTCTAAACTTTTATTTACAGAGGTTGATTGCTTTAAGGCTTCAATAAAAAAATGAATTTCTTTCGTATTTGCTCCCATTTCATTCATGGCGTCTAAATACATTTCAAAATGACTTTTTACAACACCATCCTTATCAAAATCGCTTTCTTCTGCTAATGTTATTTCATTGATAAAACGAACCAAATTCGTGTTTTTCTTTGGAAACCAAGGCAAAGAAACTGATGTTAAATTGATTTGTAACGCTTTTAAAAGCGACATAAAATCCCAAACTGCAAAAACATGACTTTCCATGAATGTTTTTACATCATCTATATTTTCTAGTTTTTTATATAACGAATGTTGGTTTAATTGTTGTCTTAAAGGCGCTATCTCATTTTCTATAAAACTAATTCTCGAATTCATTATGCTTCTAAGTATTTGATATATATTTCTAAATCTTTGTCTCCTCTACCAGATAAATTAATCACTACAACTTGATCTTTTTTCAAATCCATTTTTGCTAAAACCGCTAAAGCATGCGCTGTTTCTAAAGCAGGAATAATACCCTCTATTTTAGTTAACTCGTAAGCTGCTGTTAATGCCTCTTGGTCTGTAGCATTCATAAATTTGGCTCTTTTACTCTCATATAAATAGGCGTGTAAAGGCCCTACTCCTGGATAATCTAAACCAGCAGAAATTGAATAAGGTTCAACAATTTGACCATAATCATCTTGCATTAAAATGGTTTTAGAACCATGAATAATACCCACTTCACCTAATTGGGATGTTGCAGCACTTTCACCAGAACTTACACCTAAACCTGCAGCCTCAACTGCAATTAACTCAACTTCTTCATCATCAAAATAATGATAAAAGGCACCTGCAGCATTAGAGCCACCCCCCACACAAGCAATAATGGTATCTGGATTTTCTTTTCCTGTTTTCTCTTTTAATTGCCATTTCATTTCCTCAGAAATTATAGCCTGTAATCTAGCTACCATATCTGGATGTGGATGTGGACCAACTACAGAACCAATTAAATAAAAGGTTTCTGGGTTTTGAATCCAATATCTAATAGCTTCATTAGTAGCGTCTTTCAAGGTTTTTGAGCCTGATGTTGCTGCAACTACCTTAGCACCTAACATTTTCATTCTAGCAACGTTAGGTGCTTGACGTTCGATATCTTTTTCACCCATAAAAACAGTACAATCTAAGCCCATTAAGGCACAAACTGTAGCTGTTGCAACACCGTGTTGTCCTGCACCCGTTTCTGCAATAATTTTGGTTTTACCTAACTTTTTTGCAATTAAAATCTGACCAACTGTATTGTTTACTTTATGTGCTCCTGTATGGTTTAAATCTTCGCGTTTTAAGTAAATATGCGCTCCATATTTTTGGGATAACCTTTTTGCTAAATACAATGGAGTTGGTCGTCCAACATAGTCTTTTAGCAACGATTTGTATTCTTTTTGAAACTCTTCAGATTCGATAATTTGAATGTAATTATCTTCTAATTCTTTTACATTTGGATACAATAATTCTGGAATAAATGCGCCACCAAATTGTCCGAAATATCCATTTTTATCTGGTTGAAATTTACTTTTCATATTTTTATTCTAAGCTGTTATTGCGATAAAATTACTTCACTGTGTTTGTAAAGAAGCTATTTTTAAACTTCTCTAACTCTTCTGTTTTCTTAACCCCTGGTTTGCTTTCAAATTTACTATTTACATCTAACGCATAAATGGGTAAATTAGATTTTAATACTATTTGTAACTGTTCTAAATCATTTAAACTTATACCTCCACTTAAAAAAAATGGCTTTTTGTAAGGGTAATTTTCTAAAACTGACCAATCAAATTTTACACCATTACCACCTCTTTCTTTTCCTTTGGTATCAAATAAAAAATAATCGACTACGTCTAAGTAAGGTTGTAATGCAGAGAAATTAAATTCATCTTTTATGCCAAAAACTTTTATAATTTCAACTTCTTTTTTAGAAATATAATGCTGATTTTTTTTCTTTTTGATTTGCTTATTTTCTTCTATAAACAAGGCTCTATTGTTTGCTAATTGCTGTTTTAAATCTAAAATATATGATACAGATTCATCTCCATGTAACTGAATAGCATCTAACCTATACTCCTCTACCAAAGAGACAACAATTTCTATATATTCGTTTACAAAAACACCCGTTTTCTTAATTTCTTTTGGCAATTCTGGAATAATTCCTTCAAAATTTCTTTTCGATTTTTCATAGAAAATAAACCCCAAATAGTCTGGTTGTAAAGCAGCTACTTGTTGCATATTTTCTGTAAATTTCATTCCACAAACCTTTAATTTCATATCTCTTTGTAATTCCCCAATTTATAGGAAATTAATTTATTATGTTATAACCTTCTCTTTTAAGACAATAACGTGTATTATCTAATCTGATTAATAAATTCTTGACAAGCTTCACCTGGGTTGTCTGTTTTCATAAAATTTTCTCCAATTAAAAAACCTTGAAATCCAAATTCTTTCAATCCAGTAATTATTTTTGGGTCAGAAATTCCACTTTCTGATAGTTTTAAGCAAGTATCTGGTATTTGATTTGCTAATTTTATAGAGTGCTCTAAATCAACTTCAAACGTTTTTAAGTTTCGATTATTTATCCCAATAATTTTATTATCTAAATCGTTAATCTTATCTAAATCTTCTTGCGTATGAACTTCATACAAAACTTCCATACCTAAATCTGTTGTAAGATTTCCATAATTTTTTAATTCTTCGGATGTTAAGCAAGAAGCGATTAATAAAATTACATCTGCTCCAATAGCTTTTGCCTCAACTATCTGAAAACCATCTACAATAAAATCTTTTCTTAAGATTGGTTTTTGTTGGTTAATAACTCTTGCTTCCATTAAATCTGCCATGGTTCCTCCAAAAAAAGAGGTATCTGTTAAAATAGACTGTGCTGCTACATTGGCATCTAAATAACCATTTGTAACTTCTGCAATGGTTGCTTTGTCGTTAATAATTCCTTTTGATGGAGATTGGCGTTTATATTCTGCAATAATGCCTGTAGAACCTACTTCTAATAAAGACTTTTTTAAAGAAAATGTAGTTCTACCAAAACTAGGACTTTCTACCAATTTTTTAACAGGAATTTCTGCTTTTATCTTAGCAACTTCCTTCTTTTTAAATGCGATTATTTTATCTAAAATTGTCATTTTAATAATTACAAATTTTTAATTATTCATTCTCTTATTTCTATATCTCAAAAAAAGATAAACAATAACACCAACTATTAATCCAGTTATTGTGTGCTTAAAAAGCTCTTTTGTTTGCACGCCAACTGCAGCTCCCATTAATAAAAATGCTGGAATAATTAGAATTAAATTGTTTTTCTTTTTTTTCATTATTAGCTTTCATTATAGACCTTACAGGTTATAAAAACCTGTAAGGTCTTGTGAATTTATAAACTTACTAATTTTTCTAATGTTTGTTTTGCTTTTAAACCCAATAAAGAATCTTTACTTTCTTTAAAAGCAGTTTCAAAACTTTTATTTTCATCAACAATAGTTAATGCAAAAGCAGCATTGGTTAATACTACATTGTTTTGCGCTTCTGTACCTTTTCCTTCTAAAATGGTTTTAAAAATTTTTGCAGCATCTGCTACATTATTTCCTCCAAATATTTCTGATTGTGCAATTCTTTTCTGACCTAAATCTTTTGGATTTATGATTTGTTCGCCTTTTTTTGTAAACAACTTAAATGCGCTTGTGAGTGAAATTTCATCATAACCATCTAATGCATGTATAATTCCGTAATTGATGTTTTTTTCTTCTTGTAAAATATAATTATACAAACGTGCAGTTTCTAAATTAAACGTACCTAGCATATGGTTTTTGGGTGAACTCGGGTTTACCAAAGGTCCTAACATATTAAAAAATGTTTTTAATGCCAATGCTTTTCTAGTTGGACCCACAGCTTTCATTGCTGGATGAAATTTTGGCGCATGCAAAAAGCAAATGTTTGCTTTTTCTAAATGTACTTTTAAAGTATTTTCATCATTAGTAAATTGATACCCAAAACTTTCTAACATATCTGATGAACCAGATTGCGAAGAAACAGAGTAATTACCATGTTTTGCCACTTTTTGACCTGTACCTGCAACTACAAAAGAAGTTAATGTAGAAATATTAAACGTATCTTTTCCATCTCCTCCTGTTCCAACAATATCAATAGTGTTGTAATCAGAAAAATCGACTTTTATAGTCAATTCTTTTAAGGCGTTTCTGAATCCAGAAAGTTCATCAACAGAAATCGGGCGCATCATAAAAACCGTCATAAAAGAAGCTAAATGTGCGTCGTTATATGTTGAAGCAGCAATATCTTTTAAGATTTGTGTTGCTTCAGATTTTGATAGTCTTTCGTGATTGTATAGTCTGTTTAGAATTTGTTTCATTTTATGCTGAATTTATTTCAGTATCTTTTTGTTATGATGCTGAATCAAGTTCAGCATTAGACACTTTACAAGCGTCTATAAAATTTGTAACCAACTGCTCACCTACATCTGTTAAAATAGATTCTGGATGAAACTGAACTGCAGAAATTGGATACACTTTATGCTCGATTGCTTGTATTAAACCATCTTCATCTCTTGCAGTTACTTTTAGTTCGTTTGGAAACCCTTCATCTGTAGCTGACCATGAATGATATCGCGCTGCTAAAAAAGTTTCTGGAACATCTTTAAAAATAATTGCACTAGCATCTGTTACTGACATTTCTGTGGCTACACCATGAAATACATCATCTAAATTGATGATTTTTCCTCCAAAAACTTCTGTAATGGCTTGCAAGCCTAAACATACTCCAAAAATGGGTTTAATACCTGCATAGGTTTTTATTACTTCTTTTAAAATTCCTGCTTCATCAGGTATTCCAGGTCCTGGAGATAACATTATGATATCAAAATTACCAACATCTGCAATACTGATTTCGTCGTTTCTATAAACTGCAGGAAATTTTCCTGTAATTTTTTCTACCATGTGTACCAAATTGTAGGTAAACGAATCGTAATTATCTAAAATTAATATGTTCATTTTCTTAAATGCTATAAGTTTTAAGCTATTAGCAATAAGCATAAAGCCTATTGTATATAGCGTAATGCCTGTTTAAATATTTTCTGCCAAAATCAATGCTTTTTTTAAGGCTGCTAATTTATTATTTACTTCTTGTAATTCTTTTTCTTCATCAGAATGAATTACAATTCCTGCTCCTGCTTGGTAATACAAAACATTATTTTTACTTACAAAAGAACGAATTGCAATGGCTAAATTAACTGAACCATCTAAACCTATAATCCCTACTGCACCTCCATAAAATCCGCGTGATTGGTTTTCATATGTATCAATTAGTTGCATAGCTTTATATTTTGGTGCACCACTTAAAGTTCCTGCTGGAAAAGTGTCACCTACAATTTCTATTGGGTTTCCTTTTAACTTTCCTGAAACTGTAGATACTAAGTGAATTACATGACTAAAGTACTGTACTTCTTTGAATACCTCAACCTCAACATTATCTGCATGTTTGCTTAAATCGTTACGAGCTAAATCTACCAACATTACATGTTCTGCAGTTTCTTTTTTATCTGCAGATAATTTTTTACCCAATTGAATGTCTTTTGCCATATCTCCTGTTCTTCTGAACGTTCCTGCAATTGGATTGATTGTAGCTCTTCCTTGAGTGATTTTAATTTGAGCTTCTGGTGAAGATCCCATCAACTTAAAAGAACCATAATCGAAAAAGAATAAATAAGGAGAAGGATTTATAGAACGTAATGCTCTGTACACATTAAATTCATCTCCTTTAAATTTTTGTTGAAATTGACGCGATAATACCAACTGAAAAACATCGCCTCTTTTACAATGCGATTTAGCTTTTTTAACGTATTCTATAAATTCTTCTCCTTTTACGTTAGAGGTTTCCTTGCCAACAATTTCGAAACTTTGGGTATTAAATGCTTGTGCATCTATAATGGTCTGAATTTCTTTAATGCGAGATTCTGTGCCTTCTTCTACGTTTTCTATTAGCGTCATTTCATCATTAAAATGATTGATAGCAATAATAAATCTGTAAAAACTGTATTGCATTAAGGGAATTGCTGATGGTGCTTTTTCTACATTTAAGGCAATATTTTCAAAATACTGAACAGAATCATAAGTTGTGTAGCCATACAAACCATTAAATGCTTTTAATTCTGCAGGACAGTCTAATTCTATATTTTGGGTATATTTTTCGAAAATAGCATTAAAGTTTCTACCAATTTTTTCGTTTGCAATTTCTTTTTCTTTGTGAGAAAAAACTAAATGATGATTTTCTGCTTTTATTGAAACTACAGGCTCAATAGCAATAAAAGAAAAACTTTCTTCTTTACTGTGGTAATCTGAACTTTCTAACAAAAGCGTATTTGCAAATTTATCTCTAAAACGCAAATACAAACCAACAGGTGTTATGGTGTCTGCAATTTGTGTTTTTGATAATGTTTTAAATTTTATTGTATTCATAACTGATTGTCAGTTCGAGCGCAGTCGAGAACGTTTTAATTTCTCTTAATTTGATGCCAACTCGACTGCGCTCGAGAAGACATTTTTTAACTGAAAAAAGGCTTATCGTGAGATAAGCCTTTTTTTATAATTTATATATACAGGTTTAGTGCTCACTTATTAAATAAGAGAGTTCCACCACCAAGTATTTTTTGTGTTTAATTTCATTATTGATACAAAAATAAGATAGATTTTTAAATTGAGCAACCTTTTCAAATGATTTTATTTTTTAATAATCTTTACGTTCATTTCTTCTACCTTTTTATCAGATAAAATTGATGGTGCATTAAATAATAAATCTTCTGAACTTCCTGTTTTTGGAAACGCCATTACCTCTCTAATAGATGCTTTCTTTTCTAAAATCATCATTAACCTATCTACACCCCAAGCAATTCCTCCATGAGGTGGCGCACCATATTGAAAAGCTTTGTACATAGTACCCACACTTTTTAGCATTTCTTCTTTATTGTACCCCATATTTTTATAGGTTGCTTCTAAAATTTCTGATTTGTGTGCACGCACAGAACCTCCACCAATTTCATAACCATTTAAGATTAAATCGTATTGCTGTGCAATAATGGTTCCAATTTCTTCATCCTTTCCTGTCATGTGTTTTTCTAAATCGTACACTGCTGGCATAGAAAAAGGATTGTGTGTAAACGTCCATCTACCGTCATCATTTTTCTCGAACATTGGAAAATCTACTACCCAAGCTGGTCTTAATTCTTTTGGATTTATTAGTTTTAAAATACGTCCCATTTCTTGACGAACAGCGTCTAATGCTTTGTTTGCCGTTGCATAATCTGCTGCTGAGAAAAACACGATATCTCCTACTTTAGCATTCGTAGTTTTTATGATATTTGCCGCAATTTCTTCGCCTAAAAACTTAATTATTGGCGATTGCAAATCGTTTTCATTTACAATAATATAAGCCAAACCACCTAAACCATGTTGCTGTGCAATGGCTGTTAAGTTTTCTATTTGACCTTTAGACATACGTTTGTTTCCTTGTTCTGCTGCAGAAACCTTGATACATTTTACAATACCCCCTTCTTCTATAGGTTTACTAAAAACTTGGAAAGTAGTGTCTTTTACAATGTTTGTAATGTCTTGCATTTGCAAACCATATCGTAAATCTGGTCTATCGCAACCATATTTATCCATGGCATCTTTATAGGTAATTACTTCAAAAGGATGTAAAATCCATTTTTTACCATATGTTTTTTTAACGACTTCATTAAACATTTTGGTGTTTAAATCTATAATTTGCTGCATACTTGCATAGGCCATTTCTATATCTAACTGCGTAAATTCTGGTTGACGATCTCCTCTAGAATCTTCATCTCTAAAACAACGTGCGATTTGGAAATATTTCTCAAAACCACCAACCATTAACATTTGTTTGAATTGTTGTGGTGCTTGTGGTAAAGTATAAAAAGAACCAGATTGCTTTCTTGTTGGCACAATAAATTCTCTTGCACCTTCGTCTGTACCCGCTGTTAAAATTGGTGTTTCAATTTCTAAGAATTCTTCTTCATCTAAAATATCACGCAATAATTTTATGACTTTATGACGATTTACGATGGCTCTTTTAACGTCGTCATTTCTATGATCTAGAAATTTGTACTGAAAACGAACTGTTTCATTTGTTTTTGTAGCTCTTTTTATTTCGAAAGGCAAGGTTTTAGAAAGGTTTAAAATTTCTAATTCAGAAGTTTCTAACTCAATTTTACCTGTTCTTAAACCTGCATTATAATCATCTTCATTTCGTTGAACAACCACACCTGTAACGGAAATTACAGACTCTGGTTTTAGTTTTACCAATTCATCTAAATTAGGAAAAGATTCTCTACTTAAACGAACCTGAAAAACTTGCCCACTTGCATCTCTTAAATCGATAAACATTAATTCACCATGATCTCTTACACTAGAAATCCAACCTGACAATGTTACTTTTTCTGAAATTGAATTTTCTGATAATTGAGAAATTGTATGTGTTCTATATTCTTCTTTTATAATGATTGGAACTTCTGTTAATTCATCTTCTTGTTTTTCGGATTTTGGATTAGATCCAACTTCTAACTTCCCACTTCCATCTTTACGTTTATTGCCTCCATTTTCCAACTTCTCACCTCCTGTATTTTTAGCAAGTTGCTCTAAAATTCCTTCACGAATTACTTTCCCAGAGGCACCTTTACCAATTATGCCAATTACTTTTCCTACAAGAATACCAGCTTTACCTTGGTTTCCTGCTTTAATATCATTTGCAATGGCTTCATTTTCTGAAATTACTTTTGTAATAGCAGCTGCAATTTGCGCTTCTGAAATGGTATTTTCATCAAAATACTTTTTATAATCAAAAGTTCTGTCTTTTAAATACCTTGTAATTCCGTTTTGAACTAAAACAGATGTTATTTTATCTTCTTTAAATAATTGAAAAATTTCAATTAAATGATTGATATCGTGAATGTTTTCATACTCATCTGCGCTAATATTATTAACCAATGTTTTTGCAACAAAAGAAGGATCTTGTAGCACATTATTTATGGTCATAAATGTTTTAGAACGAGTGGCATCAGCCGTAAAAAACTTTGCGTCTTGTGGTAATACATCACCTTTAATTAAAACAGATTCTACTGCATGTGGCAATGCACTTGCATCTATTTTTATAGAATTTACCACCTCTTTAATGGAAACGAAAGGAATATCTGGTTCAGAGATAAATCTATAGTCTGCCTCAAATTCTTTTTTACGCATGGTTTTGGTTTGCTTTAAATCTGCATCCCATAAAACCGTAGTTTGTTCTGGTCTAAATTCTTTGTGTTCTGTGTAATAATTTAATTGTTTTTCTACCTCTTCTTTTAAAGCTTCCATCATAAACTTAAAAGAATTTAAGTTTTTAATTTCAGTTCTTGGATTTAAATTATAGGTGTGCTTTTTTCTAAGAGAAACAGACACATCACTTTTAAATTCTCCTTTTTCTAAATTAGCTTCAGAAATGCCTAAGTTTTGTACAATTCGCTGAATGTATTGCGCATAGGTAGATGCATCTTCTATATTTCTAATACAAGGATCTGTTACAATTTCTATTAATGGAACTCCTGCTTTATTAAAATCTACCAACGAAATTTTCTTTTCGTGCATTAATTTAGCTGCATCTTCTTCGATATGAACTTGGGTTAAATTTACAGTAAACTGGCTTCCATCATTTCTAAAACAAGACACTTGTCCGTCTGGAATTACAGGGTTATGAAACTGTGTAATTTGTATGTTTTTAGGATTATCTGGATATTCGTAATGTTTTCTATCCCAAGAAATAACTTCGTTTGAAAAAGTTGATTTTACTGCTTTTCCAAAATAAATAGCTTTGTTAATTGCTTCTTTATTTATAGCTGGCAAAACCCCCATTTGTCCTGTACAAACAGCACAAATATTTGTATTTGGTATTTCGGTTTCTTCATTTGGGCAAGAGCAAAATAATTTACTCTTGGTATTTAAACGAACATGTGTTTCTAAACCTATAATCAACTCTAATTCGTGTGCTTTTAAAGCCTCATTTAATTGCGCTAGTTCCATTATAAAATATCGTTTAAAAGGTTAGCGAATTGTAATACATGTGCATCATTTTTTTTGTCTGCTGTAAGTTGTAATCCTGTATTTGTTCCTTTTGGTAAGGTTAAGGTTGGTAATTCTGCCAAACTAAAACCAACGGTATATGCGTCAGATAAATACATGGCTAAAGGATCTTTTAAGCTGTCGCCAATTTTAGGTGGATTTTGAGGGGTTACTGGAGACAAAATAATATCTACTTCTTTAAAATCATTTGTAAATCTTGCTGAAATTTGATTTCTAACATCTTGTGCTTTCAAGTAAATTTCATCAGAAAAACCTTGAGATAATACTTGATTACCACCTACAATTCTTCGTTTTGTTTCTTCAGAAAATTTTTCTGAACGGGTTATTGAATAAGTATCTTTTAAAGTATCACCTTCAATTCTTGCTCCGTAATTGGTACCATCTAAACGCGATAAATTAGAAGCAGTTTCTGCCATTGCTAATGTGTAATAAGTAGATACTAAAATATCAGAATCGAAAAATTCTAATTCTTTTACTGCAATTCCTTTGGCTTTTATCTTATCAATTGTTGCTAAAAAGTCTACTTTTATTTCGTTTGAAATTGCTTTACTTTCAATAAAATTTTTAAAATAACCAACCGTTTTAATGTTTGATGTGTTTAGATCTTTTTTAATTTTATCTGACTTATAAGTAGTTTGATCTTTTACATCTTTACCACTCATTACATTTAATACAATTCTAATATCTTCTAAAGATTTTGCAATTGGACCTACACAATCTGTTGAAGATGCATATGCCATTAAGCCATACCTAGAAATACGACCGTAAGTAGGTTTTAACCCATACACTTTATTATAACCTGCAGGCTGTCTAATAGAACCACCTGTATCTCCACCAATTGAAAATATGGTATAATCTTTGGCTACATTTACAGCAGAACCTCCAGAAGAACCTCCACCTACTAAAGCTGGATTTACAGCATTTTTTACTGCTCCAAAAATGGTGTTTTCAGAGGATGAACCATGTCCAAAAGAATCGCAATTTTCTTTAACTAACGGTATTGCACCAGCGTCTAGCAACTTCTGAATAGCGGTTGCTGTATAGGCAGATTTGTAGTTTTTTAGCAAATCTGAACTGGCAGTTGTATAGGTTCCTTGCACCATGTACACATCTTTAATTCCGAATGGTATCCCTTCTAACAAACCAATTTCTTGCCCGTTTGCAATTTTTGCATCTACTTTTTTTGCCAATTCAATAGCTGTTTCCTCTAAAAGTGAATTGACCGTATTGAATGTATTTTGTTGTAACAAATCTAATTTTTCTTGTACCAAAGCTGTACAAGAAATTTCTTTGTTTATCAATTGTTGATGAATTTTATATATCTGCGATTCCATATTAATCTTCTATCACTTTAGCAACTACTAAAAACCCGTTTTTCTCTTTTGGAAAGTTTTCTTTGATAATTTCCTTTTCTATAGCTGAGCTTTCTACAACTACATCTTCTCTTAAATCGTTTAAAGAAACTACCTTATTATGTACAGTTGTATTCGAATTATTTTGCTGATTGGCATTTTTAATAACGTCAAAAAGCTTATTTACAGATTCCGAAGGTTTTGCACCTTTAATACTAGACAAAATGTCTACTGTCATTATTTTACTCATTTCTTATTTTTTTTTAATCTCGAAATCAATTCAAGACATGAAAAAAAGCCTTCCAAAATTGGAAGGCTTTATCTATTTATAAACAACAACCTTCCTGTCCTAAAAATTAGGATTATTGAAATTACGATTGTTATTATTACATGTCATTTATTATAATTTTGCACCAAATATAGAGAGAATAAATAGACTACGCACTATTTTTTAAGATATCTAAACTTATTTATGAATTTAATAATTTAAAGAATAATTATTTATTAGTTCTTCAAAATCTAAAGTTTTTAGTGCTTTTGATTGATGTTACTTCAAAGAAACCTGATATTGTAAAACTGCCAAACCTTTATAGCCTTTTTGTTGAATGGTAGTAGCATCAAATATTGGTCGATGTTGATATCCTAAACTTATTTTATTGTCATGTTTACCATTCATTAAAAAATTTACCGTAAAATCATATACTGTCATTGGATCATTTAATGCATCCCAATTAGATAATTGGATAGCAATATTAGGTTGTACAACTACAGAATGCCCTAAAATCTTATCTTTTGGAAATGCATACCCAAATTGCATGTACCAGGTTGTTCCTGTTCCTATCATAGGAAACGCAACTCCTGCTCTGTTAAAATCTGTACCTCCACCAGTTGTTGGGTTGTTTGCACCTACATTTCTAATATAGTTTTTTCCAAATTGATAATCATAATAACCTAAATAAGCTGTAATTGCTGCATTATTAACTAAAGGTAAATTTAAAAAAGAATCTACAGCCCAATGTTTTATATCGTACAAATTTGTGATTGCTAAACTTGCATCACCATCACTCATAGCTTTTTCTTGAAACTGAAAACCTGCACCAATGTTAAATACTTTTTTATCTTGTACATAAGTACCAGTTTGATATGCAGACTTATTAGATTCGTGTTCAAAAAACTGATACTTTACATAAGAAGATGTTTTAATTCTTGGTCTATTATTAGCAAAATTAACTTCGTTATTTGGAGCCGTATTAACTAATAAAGGCCTATTAAAAACCAATCTATAGTCTATTTTACCAAATTGTCCCTTAAACCAAATACCTAATAAACGACCAATATCATCTGCTTTTTCTACAGTATTTAATGTAAACAATGGAGAGTCTAAACCCATTAGTGTTTTGTTAGATCTAATATTCCATCTATTTAAACCCTGCCAACCCGATTTACCGATACCTACCTCAAGAGCTCTATTAAAGGTATATTCTACGTATAAATCTAACACCTCTAAAGGAAACTCTTTAGTTCTAAAATTATAATTATTTCCACCTAGAATACTATATAAAAAAACGTTTGGTGTAATTTGAGAGGAAATTGGAATTCTTAAACGGCGAATAGAAACATCGGCAAAACTGTTTGTTAATTCGTTATTAATTATAGAGCCTTCGTTTAAATCTGAATAACGCAACCAAATTTGCCCTCTTAAATTCCAATTTACAGTTGGTTTAATTTTTTTTCTCTCTTGCCCTAAAGTGATGGTTGAAATAAGTAAAACTACAATCAACAAACTATTTTTTAGTATTTTCATTTTATGTACATTATCATCAGAACAAAATTAAGGGTAACTATTTTTTAATTTTGTGACAAACATCATGTTTATACTCCTTTTTTTTACATCAAATTGACACTAAATGGTTCTCTCTCATAAATTTTAAAATCTTAAAATAAAAGCTATAACGCATTTTTTTAATTCTTACAAAAGTAAAAAATAAGAAAATTATAAAAATCTATTTTAAGATGCTTTTTAGAGCTTTTAAGACACTTTTTTGTTTTTAACAAATGTTGATAATTTTAAAAGCAAATCGCTAAAAACACTTGAAAAAGGGATTAAAAATTGTAAATTTGACTTAGAAAATTCGTTTAACGAGTTTTATCAACCTAAAAAATAAATAATTCACTTTTATAATGAGCGACGAAATTAAAAAAGAATATGATGCTTCCAGTATTCAAGCATTAGAAGGTATGGAGCATGTGAGAATGCGTCCTTCTATGTATATTGGAGATGTTGGAATACGCGGTTTACACCATTTGGTGTATGAAGTTGTAGATAACTCTATTGATGAAGCCATGGGTGGCTATTGTGACACCATAGAAGTTACCATTAACGAAGACAATTCTATAACCACAAGAGATAATGGGCGTGGTATTCCTGTTGGAATCCATAAAAAAGAAGGTGTTTCTGCTTTACAAGTAGTAATGACCAAAATTGGTGCTGGTGGTAAATTTGATAAAGATTCTTACAAAGTTTCTGGAGGATTACATGGGGTTGGTGTAAGTTGTGTAAACGCACTATCTGACCATTTAACAGCTACAGTTCATAAAGAAGGTAAAATTTGGCAACAAGAGTATGAAAAAGGAAAAACTTTATACCCAGTAAAAACTATCGGAGAAACAGATTTTACAGGTACTATTGTTACTTTTTTACCAGACAAGTCTATTTTTAAACAATCTACAGAGTACAATTACGAAACGCTTGCTACAAGAATGCGTGAGTTAGCATACCTAAACAAAGGTATTACCATCACTTTAACAGATAAAAGAAATACCGATGATGAAGGAAACTTTATCTCAGAAACATTTCATTCTGACGAAGGGTTACCAGAATTTATTAAATACCTAGATTCTACAAGAGAGCAATTAACTGCCAATGTAATTTCTATGGAAGGTGAAAAAAATGGTATTCCTGTAGAAGTTGCTATGGTTTACAATACTTCTTATGCAGAAAATTTACATTCGTATGTAAACAACATTAATACACACGAAGGTGGAACACATTTATCTGGATTTAGACGTGGTTTAACCAGTACATTAAAAAAGTATGCCGATGAATCTGGATTACTTAAAAATGTAAAGTTCGAAATTGCTGGAGACGATTTTAGAGAAGGCTTAACAGCTATTGTTTCTGTAAAAGTAGCAGAACCTCAATTTGAAGGACAAACCAAAACAAAATTAGGAAATAGAGAAGTTACTTCTGCAGTATCACAAGCTGTTTCAGAAATGTTAACAGACTACTTAGAAGAAAACCCTAATGATGCAAAAACCATTGTTCAAAAAGTAATTTTAGCCGCAACTGCAAGACATGCAGCACGTAAAGCCAGAGAAATGGTGCAACGTAAAACAGTGATGTCTATTGGTGGTTTGCCTGGTAAATTATCTGACTGTTCAGAAACAGACCCAGCACAATGTGAGATTTTCTTAGTTGAGGGAGATTCTGCAGGTGGAACAGCCAAACAAGGTAGAGATAGAAACTTTCAAGCAATTTTACCACTTCGTGGAAAAATTTTGAACGTAGAAAAAGCAATGCAACATAAAGTTTTTGAAAACGAAGAAATCAAAAACATGTTTACTGCTTTAGGTGTTTCTATTGGAACAGAAGAAGACCCAAGAGCTTTAAATTTGTCTAAAGTTCGCTATCATAAAGTAGTAATTATGTGTGATGCTGATGTTGATGGATCGCATATTGCTACCTTAATATTAACATTCTTCTTTAGATATATGAGAGAAATGGTAGAGCAAGGTTACATTTACATTGCAACACCTCCTTTATATTTGGTTAAAAAAGGACAAAAAAGAGAATATGCTTGGGATGACAATCAACGAGATATGATTGCACAAAAGTTTGGTGGTGGTGTAAATGTTCAGCGATACAAAGGTTTAGGAGAAATGAATGCAGAGCAATTATGGGACACAACCATGAACCCTGAATTTAGAACTTTAAGACAAGTAACGATTGATAGCCCAACAGAAGCAGATAGAGTTTTTTCTATGTTAATGGGTGATGAAGTACCTCCAAGAAGAGACTTTATTGAACGTAATGCGAAGTATGCAAATATTGATGCATAAATATTTACAAAGTTTAGAGCAAAAAAAAAGCGAAGATTAAATCTTCGCTTTTTTTTTACTCTTTTTATATTTTATCTGATAGAAAAACCAACTGTTGCCGTTAAAGTATCATACTCTTGTACAGCATACTCTGCACTAATATTTAAAAATAATAATTTAATATCTATACCTAAATTAGCTCTTAAATTAGAACCTGTGTAATTTAGTGTAATTGGATCTACAATTGGTGTATCAGTATTACTTGTATTAAAAACACCTAAAACACTTAAATCTGATTTATAAGAAGTTGTACCTACGCCACCAAAAACAGTTAAAAAAGCTAACTTTTTAGAAGCCACTAACTGAAACACATAAGAATTGGTATCTAATTCTACTACTTGATCTGGGTTATTACTTGCGTCTAAAAGAACAGCACTCTTAATATTTGTATACCCTCCAAATGCTGACAAATGAAAAGGTAATAATTTTACACCTGGTATCCATTGTTTTATATCATGCATAATACCTATACCAAATACAGAAAACTCATTATCATCTATTGTTTGCTTAGGTATAAAACGTACTTTTAAATCTGTATTTTTAAACAACCCAAGACCTACTTGAACCATTGAAGAAGGCACAGCATTCAAACCAATATTATCTTTAATAATTTGATTAAAACCCGGTAAAGAAGAGGTGGAAATCGAACCTCCATTAGAGCTAAATTCTAATAATGGTCTATCACCTAATTCTTTTGAACCCAAAATTGTTGGCAATTGCGCCTGACTTAAGCTAGAATCGTCTAATTTAATAGATCCATAATCTGAATTATTAAAAGTAAAACTCTCTTTTTCTGACGGAACTATAGCTCCAGATGCAATAACCTTTATATCTAATCCTAAAAACTTGTGGGTTTTTGCTGTTGAATACCAGCCCCCATTAATTCCTTGCCCAAAACCTACTGCCAAGGGTTCTAAATATCCTTCAGCATATCTATTTGCATCTGCTACATTTCCTTCTAAAATTGTTCCAAAATCTAATTGAGCGTAAGAAATAGTAGTTGAGAACGCTAAGAGCGCTCCAATTATTAATTTTTTCATAATATTATTGCTTGTTTCAGTAATTTATAAAATTGGACTTATTCTACTACTGCTTTTACTACAAATGTTAACCTCAATTCAAAGTCGTTATCTGCTATTGCAGGATTTACTACCCCTTCAATAGTTACAGGAAAAACTCCTGTTTTTAAGATGCTTAATATATTAATTACACCAGAAGGTATTGTTAACGCTGATGGTGTTTCTGAAATACTAACATTTTGATCTAAAAAAGTGAGAGAACCTGAAGATATCTTAATATTACCCTCTATTGAATTTCCTGAATAGTCTACTAAAGATATTGCAATAGATTCTACTTCTGCTTTTACAAAAGAACTTGCATTATCTAATAATTCTGAAATATCAGCAGTGGTTGATAAAGTATAAGAAGTTTGCCCCTTTAAACCTTTAACCTCAATAGGTTCGATATTATCAAAACTATCTTTCACTACAAATTGTATTTTCTCGCTATCTTCACACATGCTAAATGTTAAAACAGTAATCAATAGTAATAATGACTTAAGTGTATTAATTTTTTTCATAATATTTATTTATGGTATTTTTAACAAAGATATAAAAACATAGCATTAAAAAAACAGGTAAAAGCGCTATATATTTTTTTCATCCTCTCTTTTAAAGATTATTTACTACTTTTAAATATCACAACGTATTTTTTAAATGAAAAATATTTTTTCAATATTTTCATACTTATTTTTTTTATTACTCTATATTCACAAAAATGAATAATCATATTTGCAGATTAAAATAATTAAGAAATTATATTAAAAGCTTACTTTTTGCTATTAATTAGTAAATACTCTAATTTATTAAGTACTATTTATTACAAAAGTAAACCTAAGGTATTTAACTCTTACAATTTGTAAGAAATTAGCAATTTTACAGAAGCATAGCTGTTCGTATTAAATATTTTTATTTTTCTATAATAAAGACATCTAATTTAGATGTCTTTTTTTGCTTAAAATTAACTGATAACTTCAACAAAAATCGTATTTTTGCATAAAATTATTAAACAAAAAAACAGAAAAAACATGAAAGTTACAGTTGTTGGTGCTGGTGCAGTAGGTGCTAGTTGTGCAGAGTATATTGCCATTAAAAATTTTGCATCTGAAGTTGTATTATTAGATATTAAAGAAGGTTATGCAGAAGGTAAAGCTATGGATTTGATGCAAACAGCATCTTTAAATGGTTTTGATACAAAAATTACAGGAAGTACAAATGATTATTCTAAAACAGCAAATTCTAATATTTGCGTTATTACTTCTGGTATTCCTAGAAAACCTGGTATGACTCGTGAAGAATTAATTGGCATTAACGCAGGAATTGTAAAAACTGTTTCTTCTAACTTAATAGAGCACTCTCCAAATACAATTATTATTGTGGTTTCTAACCCTATGGATACCATGACGTATTTAGTGCATAAAACTACTGGATTACCAAAAAATAGAATTATTGGTATGGGTGGCGCATTAGATTCTGCTCGTTTTAAATACAGATTAGCAGAAGCATTAGAAGCACCTATTTCTGATGTTGACGGAATGGTAATTGGCGGGCATTCAGATAAAGGAATGGTACCTTTAACAAGATTAGCTACAAGAAATTCTGTACCTGTTTCTGAATTTATTTCTAACGAAAGATTAAACCAGGTAAAAGAAGATACCAAGGTTGGTGGAGCTACTTTAACAGGTTTATTAGGTACTTCTGCTTGGTATGCACCTGGTGCAGCTGTTTCTGGTTTGGTACAAGCTATTGCTTGCGACCAAAAGAAAATTTACCCTTGCTCTACTCTATTACAAGGAGAATATGGTTTAAATGACTTATGCATTGGTGTACCTGTAGTTTTAGGCAAAGACGGTATTGAGAAAATTGTAGCAATTCATTTAAATGATGCTGAGAAAGCTCATTTAGAAGAATCTGCAGCAGGAGTCTCTAAAACAAATGGTTTATTAGAATTATAGAAATTTCTTACATAACGATATTTAAAAAATCCAGCTAAAAAGCTGGATTTTTAAGTTTTAATAAGTTTCTAAAATCCTAGATACAATAAGCATACTTTTTTATATATTTGACGCATGAAAGCGAAATGGTACATAAGTACTTTATTTTTAATATTTACACTTTTTGGTGCGTTTCATGAGCAGGGATCAATCCCTAATCAAGAAATTGTATTAGAGTTTGTAAACACAAAAAATAACAGTAATTATATAAACCATACCATTGCTGATGTAAAAGAGAAATTACTAAATATAGGTGTTTCTCACATTAACATTAAAGAAGTTAAAAATGGTACTTTAAAAATATCTTATTTTAGTGAAGTTCCTGTTGATAATATTAGAAATATTTTAACAAAAAACAACTCATTTCTATTAAAAAACAGTTCTAAAAATCAACAAAACAAAGATGTTGTTTACCACTACAGTTTAGATGTTTACGATTTAAACAAACCCACAGATAATGCTAATTTAGACTACAAATATGCTTTAGAGATAAAACATCAATTAGATAGATTTACAACAGATAATTATTTTGATAATTACAACGCATCATTAGAAAGCAAAACAAATCAACTTTATAAAGTTGCCTACAAAATAGCTAAAAACAATCCTTTTAGTAAAGAGTACAGATCTAACAAAGAACCAGAAGTTAGAGCTGGCCCCAAAAACTTCCAAAGTTAAAAATGTAACTCAACACATTTTTCACACCTTTTATAATTGATGAGTAACCTACTCACAATCACAAAAACTATCAATAAAAATAATTGTCAGGTTCTTTTAGAAACTATATATTTGCTCGTTTTTTAAAAAACTTGACAAACCATAATTAACAACAACAAAATGCAAAATAAAGGACTAATTAAATTATTTGCTATCCTGTTTGGATTAGTAAGTTTATACCAATTATCATTTACTTTTTTAGCAAACAAAGTAGAAGATAATGCAAAAGTATATGCAGAAAAAAATTCAAAAGATAACGACGCTAGACAAAAAGCTACTTTAGAAAGAAAATATTTAGACAGTGTTGCCAACAAAAAAATTATAGATTTAGGAGTTGCACAATACACTTATAATGATGTTAGAGACAAAGAAATGAATCTTGGTTTGGACTTAAAAGGTGGTATTAATGCCATTTTACAAGTTTCTGTAAAAGAGGTTTTAAAAAGTTTATCTAACGATTCTAAAAACGAAGCTTTTAACAAAGCTCTAGAAACTGCAGACGAAAGACAAAAAAATAATAATGCTACGTATTTAGACTTATTTTTCGAAGAGTTTGAAAAAGTAGCTGGAGACACAAAATTGAGTGATCCATCTATTTTTGGTACAAAGGCTTTAAGTGATAAAATATCTTTTAACGAAGATAATTTTACAGTAAGAGAAACTTTACAAGAAGAAATTAACAGTTCTATTGGTACTGCTTTTGAAGTATTAAGAAGTAGAATTGATAAGTTTGGGGTAACTTCTCCAAACATTCAAAGAATTGGAAATTCTGGTAGAATTCAGATTGAATTACCTGGTGCAAAAGACATTGAGCGTGTTACAAAATTAATTACTAGCAAAGCAGAATTACAATTTTGGGAAGTATATACAAATGCAGAAGTACAAAACTTTTTCTTTACTGCAAATACTAAAGTTGCTGAATTACTAAAAGATAACACAACAACTGAGCAAGTAAAAGATAGCACAGAAAAAGATGATATTGATGATCTTCTAGGTGATGTTGTAGATTCTACAAAAGTTCAAAAGAACTTATTTACGTATTTAATGCCAAACTTTGCACAATCTCAACAACAAATGAGTTCTTTAGTTGCTCAAGCTTCTGTAAGAGATACTGCAATGGTAAATGAATTATTAGGCAAAAAAGAAATTAGAGACTTATTGCCAAACGAATTGCGTTATGTAAAATTCTTATGGGATTACAAAACTTTTACACCAGTAAAACCCGCAAACGCAGGTGATGACTACGAATCTAGAGAATTGATTGGCTTATACGCAGTAAAATCTAACAGAAACGATAAACCAACCATTGAAGGTGATGTTATTTTAGATGCTGCACAGGTGTTTGACCAATTAAATAAACCAGAAGTTAGCATGACTATGAATAGCTCAGGTTCAAAACAATGGGCTAAAATGACTGCAGATAATGTAGGTAGATTTGTAGCTGTTGTTTTAGATGATTATGTGTATACAGCACCTTCTGTTAATCAAGCAATTACTGGAGGTAGAACCTCTATTTCTGGTGGAAGCATGACTATTGAAGAAGCAGAAGACATCGCAACGGTTTTAAAAGCAGGTAAATTACCAGCTGCAGCAAGAATTGTTGAAGCAGAAGTTGTAGGTCCTTCTTTAGGCCAAGAAGCAATCGACGCAAGTTTCTTATCATTTGGTTTAGCTATTGCATTGGTATTACTTTGGATGATATTATATTATGGTAAAGCTGGTTTATTTGCAGATGTTGCCTTACTTGTAAACATCTTATTTATTTTCGGAATTTTAGCATCATTTAATGCAGTGTTAACTTTACCAGGTATTGCTGGTATTATTTTAACCATTGGTATGTCTGTAGATGCCAACGTAATTATTTTCGAAAGAATTAAAGAAGGCTTATTTAAAAAGAAAGGTTTAAAACAATCTGTAGAAGAAGGTTTTTCTGTAAAAGGAGCTTTATCTGCAATTATAGATGCAAACATTACAACCTTATTAACAGGTATTATTTTATATGTATTTGGTACAGGTCCAATTAAAGGTTTTGCATTAACATTAATGATTGGTATTGCAACCTCATTATTTACAGCTGTATTTATTACACGTTTATTAATTGATGGTTCCATAAATAGAGGAACTAATTTAACATTCAACACTTCTATTTCTAAAGGATGGTTCCAAAATATTAATCTAACGTTCTTAAGAAAACGTAAGATTGCTTACATCATATCTGGGGCAATTATCTTAGGAGGTATTGCTTCTTTGGTTACTATAGGATTAAAACAAGGTGTAGATTTTAAAGGTGGGCGTTCTTACACAGTACGTTTCGATAAAGATATGAATGCTACAGATGTTGCCTCTACTTTAAAAGATGCTTTTGGTACAGCTCCAGAAGTAAAAACATATGGTACGTCTAATCAATTAAAAATAACAACGGTTTATAAAATTGATGAAGAAGGCCAAGAGGTAGATGAACAAGTTCAAAACACATTATACAATGGTTTAAAACCATATATTGGCACTACATCTTACGAAGATTTTAAACCAGGTTTCGAAAAAGCAGAAAATGCTAATGGAATAATGAGCTACAGAAAAGTAGATCCAACCATTGCAGACGACATTAAAACATCAGCATTATATGCCGTATTTGGTTCGTTATTAATTGTTTTCTTATATATTTTATTACGATTTAGAAAAATATCATTCTCTATAGGTGCAGTCGTAGCCGTTTTCCATGATGTATTAATTGTATTAGGTGTATTCTCAATTACATACAGTTTTATGCCTTTTGATATGGAAATTGGACAATCATTTATAGCAGCCATTTTAACTGTAGTAGGTTATTCTCTAAATGATACCGTGGTAATTTTTGATAGAATTAGAGAATTTGCAGGAATACATACAAAATGGAAATATAGCGAAGTTGTAGACAAAGCATTAAGCTCTACTTTAGGTAGAACTATCAATACATCTTTAACAACATTATTAGTAATGTTAGCTATTTTCTTATTTGGTGGAGATTCTATAAAAGGATTTATGTTTGCTTTAATAGTGGGTGTAATAGTAGGTACCTATTCATCTTTATTTGTGGCAACTCCTATTATGTTTGATGCTTCTAAAAAAGAAGAAAAAAACAACTAGTTTTTTAACAACACATAAAAAACCGTTTTCCATGAAAAGCCTGAAATTTATTCAGCAAGTGGAAAACGGTTTTTTCATTTGATTTATAGCAATTATATTTGCATTCTTATGAGTATTATAAAACTACACGATTTACACTTTAGACCTTATATTGATAAGGAAAAGATTGCTACTATTGTAAAACACTTAGCAAGAACTGTAAAAGTAGATTTACCAGAAAACGAAGTACCTATTTTTGTAGGTATTTTAAATGGCTGCTTTTTATTTGCTGCAGATTTTATAAGAGCTTTTGAGGGAAATTGTGAAGTTTCTTTTGTAAAATTAGCCTCTTATGATGGCACTAAAAGTTCAGCAAACGTAAAAGAATTAGTAGGCATTAATGAAGATCTAACCAATAGAACTGTAATTATTTTAGAAGACGTTATAGATACAGGGAATACATTACAAGAAATTTATGCTATTTTTAAAGATAAAAATGTAAAGCAATTAAAAATTGCTACCTTATTATTTAAACCAGACGTTTTTAGAAAAGAATTACCTATAGATTATATTGGCCTTAGTATAAAAGACAAATTTGTAGTAGGCTATGGTTTAGATTATAATGGCTTAGGAAGAAATTATCCAGAAATATATCAACTAACAACACCACCAAAAATGAAAAACATCGTATTATTTGGCCCTCCAGGAGCAGGGAAAGGTACACAAGCAGAATTTTTAAAAGACATGTATAATTTGGTACACATTTCTACTGGAGATGTATTTAGATTCAACATAAAAAACCAAACAGAACTTGGTTTATTAGCAAAACAATACATGGACGCTGGTAATTTAGTACCAGATGAAGTAACCATAAATATGCTAAAAGCAGAAGTAGAAAAAAATACAGATGCCAATGGTTTTATTTTTGACGGTTTTCCAAGAACACAATCTCAAGCAGAAGCTTTAGATGTATTTTTAGGGGAAAAAGGAGAGCAAATAAACGGAATGGTTGCCTTAGAAGTACCAGAAGATTTATTAGTAGAACGTCTGTTAGAAAGAGGAAAAACCAGTGGTAGAACAGATGATACTGATGAAGGTAAAATTAGAAATCGTTTTAACGAATACAACACAAAAACAGCTGTTTTAAAAGACTATTTTGAAGCACAAGGAAAATATTACGGAATTAATGGTGTCGGTTCTATTAAAGAAATTACCCAAAGAATTTCTATCGTATTTGACACACTATAATTCAAGGTTCAAAATTTAAAATTCAAGTTTGAATCTTAAATATTGAATTTTAAACAATAAGTTATGACTGAAGGAAATTTTGTCGATTACATAAAAATATACGCATCTTCTGGAAAAGGTGGGCAGGGTTCTGCGCATTTACACAGAGAAAAATACATTACCAAAGGAGGTCCTGATGGTGGTGATGGTGGACGTGGAGGACACATTATTTTGCGTGGAGATAAAAATATGTGGACATTATTTCATCTAAAGTTTAAACGTCACTTTAGAGCTACACAAGGGGGTGCAGGAAGCAAAAGCAGAAGTACAGGTCATGATGGAGAAGATGTTTATATAGATGTGCCTTTAGGAACTATTGTAAGAGATGCAGATACAGACGAAATTTTGTATGAAATTACAGAAGATCAAAAAGAAGTTATTTTATTGCCTGGTGGAAAAGGTGGTTTGGGTAACTGGCACTTTAAATCGTCTACAAACCAAACACCTAGATATGCGCAACCAGGTATAGATGGACAAGAAGGTTGGTTTAGAATAGAGTTAAAATTATTAGCAGATGTTGGTTTGGTTGGTTTCCCAAATGCTGGAAAATCGACACTTTTATCTGTTTTAACTGCTGCAAAACCTAAAATTGCAGATTATGCTTTTACTACGTTAAAACCTAATTTAGGTATTGTAGAATATAGAGATTATAAGAGTTTTGTAATTGCAGATATTCCGGGTATTATAGAAGGTGCTGCAGAGGGTAAAGGTTTAGGTCATCGATTTTTACGTCATATTGAACGTAATTCTACCTTACTATTTTTAATTCCTGCTGATAGTGATGATATTAATAAAGAATATGAAATTCTTTTAAATGAGTTGAAGAAACACAATCCAGAATTGTTAGATAAAGATCGTTTGTTGGCCATTTCTAAAACAGATATGTTAGATGATGAACTAAAAGCAGAAATTAAAGCAGAACTCCCAAAAGGTGTTGATGCTTTATTTATTTCTTCGGTTGCACAAACGGGTTTGCAAGAATTGAAAGACAAACTTTGGAAAATGCTGAATTAGTTTTTCATCAACAAGAAAATTTATAAAACTACTCTTTCAACTGAATTAAAATAGGTAATCTGTATTTTGTAGCTACAGGAACACCTCTTTTATTGGCAGCAAAAACCCTTGGTAAATTATCTACAGTAATTGCTAAAACACTGTCTAAAGCTGGTAATTGATTTTTAATATTTTCTGTAGAATGGATGCTGTCTAAAATAAAATTCCCTTTTGCATCAATTAAAACATCTACATAAATTGTTTCATTAATAGAGTCTTGTATTTTAAAAGTGTGTTGATTTAGCTGTTCTCCTATTTTTTTATGAATGGTATTTTTAAAACAAGTAAATTTTGCTTGTTTTTCTATAATGGAATCACAAACTGTAAAAGATGGATAGGTATCTACAGAAGTAAAATCGATAACTGTATCTAAAACATGTTGATTTTTTGATTTTGTAAAAGATAAATAATCACACGAAGTGCAATATATAAGGATAAACAAAAAAGAAACCGTACGCAAAAACATAAAATGAATTATTGGGTGAATTTACTAAATTTTAAATACAATTAGCCTTTTTTTCATCATCCCTTTCAACAATTAATGGAAATACAAAACCATACTTAACGTTTATATTTTTTTTTTAAAACCTATCTAACAAAGGTTTTGTATTTTCGTCTTACAATAAATAAAACTGTCTACTTACGTGCAGTAGAAACCTAAAATACTATGGATATTTTTTTATTACTTGTAGGCTTTGTTTTAGTACTGCTAGGTATTATTGGCTCTTTTTTACCCGTTTTACCAGGTCCATTAACGGGTTGGCTAGGTTTATTGTTATTACACTTAACATCTGCGGTTCCAATAAATTGGACTTATTTAGGAGTTACACTGGCAATAGCCATTTTAATTTGGATTCTAGATTATATTATACCAGCTATTGGTACCAAGCGTTTTGGTGGAAGTACTTATGGTGTTTATGGTACCACAATTGGTTTAATTATTGGGTTGCTTTCTCCAATACCCTTTGGTATTTTAATAGGTGCTTTTTTAGGTGCGTTTATTGGCGAATTGTTATATGACAAGTCAGATAAAAAACGTGCTTTCAAAGCTTCTATAGGTTCTTTTATAGGTCTACTCGCTTCTGCAACCATTAAATTTAGCGTTTCTTTTGGCTTTGTAGTCTTATTTTTAATGAAGTTTTGGGACTATAAAGGAAGGTTTTTTTAGACAAAAAAAAAGCGTCCCATTTAAGGGAAGCTTTCCATTGGTTAACAAAACCAAGACACTTTTTCTAAAGTGCCAAACAACACAACTAATGCTACTTCAACAAAAAGTAGCATGCAAATATACAATGTTTTGATATTTCTGCAACTTTTATAAGATATTTTATTGAAATCTTCAATAGATAAATTATTGAAAGATTGTATCTTTGCAATCTTTAAAATTCATCACTAAATTATTAGAAATGCAATTATCAGAACAAGAAGTTGTACGTAGAGAGAAACTTACAAAACTAAGAGCTTTAGGTATTAATCCTTATCCAGCAGATTTATTTCCATTAAATTCTGATTCTAAAGAAATTAAACAGAATTTTACAGAAGGAAAAGAAGTGGTTATTGCAGGTAGATTAATGGCTATTAACATACAAGGTAAAGCTTCTTTTGCTCAGTTACAAGATGGTGAAGGTAGAATACAATTGTATTTTAATCGTGATGAAATTTGTGCTGGCGAAGACAAATCGTTATACAATGATGTTTTTAAAAAACTATTAGATTTAGGAGATTTTATAGGTGTTACTGGTACCCTTTTTAACACAAAGGTGGGCGAAAAAACAGTAATGGTAAAAGAGTTTAAATTACTTTCTAAATCTTTAAAACCTTTACCAATTCCTAAAGTAAAAGATGGTAAAACTTACGATGCTTTTACAGATCCAGAAATGCGTTACAGACAGCGTTATGCAGACTTAGTTGTAAATCCGCATGTAAAAGAAGTGTTTGTAAAAAGAACAAAATTATTTAATGCCATGCGTTCGTTTTTTAATGATGCTGGCTATTTTGAAGTAGAAACTCCTGTTTTACAACCTATTCCTGGTGGTGCAGCTGCAAGACCTTTTATTACACATCACAATTCTTTAGACATTCCTTTGTATATGAGAATTGCTAACGAATTGTATTTAAAACGTTTAATTGTTGGTGGTTTTGATGGTGTTTATGAATTCTCGAAAAACTTTAGAAATGAAGGAATGGACAGAACACACAATCCTGAATTTACAGCCATGGAAATCTATGTTTCTTACAAAGATTATAATTGGATGATGGATTTCTGTGAAAAACTACTAGAACACTGTGCTATTGCTGTAAACGGAACTTCTGAAGCTACTTTTGGAGAGCATAAAATAGATTTTAAAGCGCCTTATAAAAGAATTACCATGCGTGATGCTATTTTAGAATTTACAGGTTTTGATATTTACAACAAAACTGAAGAAGAAATTAGAGCAGCAGCCAAAAAAATGAATATTGAGGTTGATGAAACTATGGGGAAAGGAAAATTGATTGATGAAATTTTTGGAGAAAAGTGTGAAGGAAATTACATTCAGCCAACATTCATTACAGATTATCCTAAGGAAATGAGTCCTTTATGTAAAGAACACAGAACCAACTCTGAATTAACAGAGCGTTTTGAGTTGATGGTTTGTGGTAAAGAAATTGCGAATGCGTATTCTGAATTGAACGATCCAATTGATCAACGTGAGCGTTTTGAACATCAATTAAAATTAGCCGCCAAAGGTGATGATGAAGCTACCGAATTTATAGATCAAGATTTTTTAAGAGCTTTAGAATACGGTATGCCACCAACCTCTGGAATGGGCATTGGAATGGACAGATTAATTATGTTTTTAACCAACAATCAATCTATACAAGAAGTTTTATTTTTCCCTCAAATGAGACCAGAAAAGAAAGCGCCTACTGTAGAATTGAATGATGAAGAAAAAGCTGTTTTAGCCATAATTACCAAAGCTGAAAAAATAGAGCTAGTTGATTTAAAAACACAATCTGGTTTATCTAACAAAAAATGGGATAAAACAATTAAAGGGCTCACTAAAAAAGAGGTGGCCAAAGTTTCTAAAACAGAAGAAGGCTTGTTTGTAGAAATTGTATAAGAAATTAGCATGCTATACTTTTTGAGAACCTCAAGAAAAAAAAAAGGAATTACAGCAATGTAATTCCTTTTTTTTTTAATTGCCTTTATATTTCATTCCTAAATGCACTACTTTTTTGGTTTCAAAAAAGTCTTCTTCAAAAAAATCTGGTAAATTGTAAATAGTTGCAGAAGTATATAATTTTAATTCTTCTGATAAATCGCCACCTTTTAAATATAAAATTCCGTTTTTTAAATCGTGATTTTGTTTTTTAGCAATTTTGCCTTTGTTCCAACGTACAAAAGTTTCCATCTGTGCTACTGCTCTACTTACAATAAAGTCGTACCTATCTTTTACTTCCTCTACTCTACCATGTGTGGTTTTTACATTTTCTAACCCCAAACCAGCTACTACTTCATTTACCACTTTTATTTTTTTTCCAATAGAATCTACCAAATGAAACTGTGTTTCTGGAAATAATATAGCTAACGGGATTCCAGGAAAACCACCACCTGTGCCAACATCCATTACTTTAGCACCTGGCATAAATTGTATAACTTTAGCAATTCCCAAAGAATGTAAAACATGGCGTAAATACAATTCATCTATATCTTTTCTAGAAACTACATTGATTTTTATGTTCCAATCTTGATACAGTTCTTGCAGTTTAGAAAATTGCAGAATTTGCGTTTCTGTTAAATTTTTAAAATATTTTTGAATAATATCCATGAATTATTATTTTTAGAATTGCAAAAATAGTTATTTGTGAGCAAACAATTCTAAACAAAAACTTACGTTTATCATATATAGCAAAATTAAATAGGTTATTTTTGCATAATTAAATTTTTACATGAATACAATAAAATTCCCTCGAGTAGATAAAGCAAAATTCTTTAAAACTTTAAACAAGAGAGTAAACAATTACTTTAAAGACAATAATATAAAAAGAACAGGTAACTGGAGATTGTACACTAAAGCAATCATTATGTTTTCGTTGTTTTTAGTCCCTTTTATTTTAGTTTTAACAGTTTCTATGCCACAATGGGCTATGATTTTACTAATGGCTTTAACAGGTGTTGGTATGGCAGGTGTTGGTATGAATGTAATGCATGATAGCAATCACGATTCTTTTTCCAGCAAAAATTGGGTAAATAAATTAATGGGTAGTAGCATTTACATCCTTGCAGGAAATGTGTATAACTGGAAAGTGCAACACAATGTACTACACCATACTTTTACCAATGTAGAAGGACATGATGAAGATATTGATGCTGGCAGAATTATTCGTTTCTCTCAACACTCTAAATGGTTTCCAATTCATAAGATACAAAAATATTATTCTATTTTTTTATATGGTTTATTAACAATTAATTGGGCCATTACTACAGATATTAAACAAATGCGCAGGTATTTAAAAAAGAAATTATCTTATGGAAATTTTCCAAATCCAACTACAGAATGGACGAAATTGGTCATTTCTAAAATTGCTTATTATGCACTTTGGATTGTTTTACCAATAGTAGTTTTAGACGTTGCTTGGTGGAAAGTATTAGTTGGATTTTTTGTAATGCATTATACTGCAGGTATGATTTTAAGTTTGGTTTTTCAACTAGCACATATTGTACCAAAAACAGAAATGCCTTTACCTGATAAAGATGGAAATTTAGAACACACTTGGGCAGTCCACCAATTATACACCACCTCTAACTTTGCACCTAGTAATTGGTTGGTAAACTTCTACACAGGTGGCTTAAATCATCAAGTTGAACATCATATTTTTCCGCATATTTCTCATGTACATTACAGTAAATTAGCTAAAATTGTAAAAGAAACTGCAAAAGAGTTTAACTTGCCATATAATGAGTATGAAACTACAAGAAAAGCCATTATAGAACATTTTAGGCACTTAGGCATTTTAGGACAAAACCCAGAAATAGCATAAAAACAAACACAACTAACAGTAAAAAATGACACATCCATTATCGGACAGAATTAACAGTTTACCAGCATCTGCTACTTTAGCAATGGCTGCAAAAGCAAGAGAGTTAAGAGCAGAAGGCAAAGACATTATTGGTTTAAGTTTGGGAGAACCAGATTTTAATACACCAGATTTTATAAAACAAGCCGCTATAGATGCTGTAAACGAAGATTACAATTCGTACACACCAGTAGATGGTTATGTAGAATTAAAAGAGGCTATCTGCACAAAATTTAAAAGAGACAACAACTTGGAGTATAAACCAAGTCAAATTGTAGTTTCTACAGGTGCAAAACAATCTATTGCAAATGTAATGCAGGTTTTATTAAACCCTGGAGACGAAGTTTTATTACCTTGTCCTTATTGGGTAAGTTACTCTGCAATTGCAACTTTATGCGAAGCAAAATCAGTTGAAATTCCATCAACCATAGAAAATAACTTTAAAATTACGCCAGCACAATTAGAAGCGGCTATCACACCAAAAACAAAGTTAATTTTATTTAACTCGCCTAACAATCCAAGTGGAATTATTTATACTCAAAAAGAGTATGAAGAATTGGCAAAAGTGTTAGAAAAATATCCTCAGATTTATGTAATGTCTGATGAAATTTACGAACACATTAACTATGGTACAAAACCTTTTAGCCTAGCAGCTATAGACAGTTTGTATGATAGAACAATTACTGTAAATGGTTTGGCAAAAGCCTTTGCTATGACAGGTTGGAGAATTGGTTATATTGGGGCTCCAGAATGGATTGCAAAAGCATGTACTAAGATGCAGGGGCAAATTACCTCTGGAACCAATTGTATTGCTCAGAGAGCAGCTATTACAGCAGTTTTAGCGCCTATTTCTAAAATACAATATATGGTAGATGAGTTTAAAGCCAGAAGAAGTATTGTAATAGATTTATTAAAAGAAATTGACGGTTTTAAAGTAAATGTACCAGATGGCGCTTTTTATGTTTTTCCAGATATTTCTGCGTTTTTTGGTAAAACCATACAAGGTGTAACCATTAATAACGCTAGTGATTTTGCCCTATTTATTTTAGAAAAAGCAAATGTTGCTACAGTTACTGGAGATGCTTTTGGAGCCCCAAACTGTATTCGCATTTCGTATGCAGCCTCTGAGTTACAAATTAGAGAAGCTATTAAAAGAATTAAAGAAGCGTTAATTTAATAACTTACAGTAATAAAAGTCAAACTGAGCTTGTTGATGTTTTAAAAGCAACCTCAAGAAGCATAAAAAGACAAATAAAAACAATAAATCCATCTATTTTTTAGATGAATTTTTTTTGAGGACACTTAATTTTCTTCTTAGAACTTGCCTTTTCTGGTAAGACTTTATACAAGCTTATTTAAAAACTTTTGGTTTTAGTAAATGTTTTCAGATTTAAGATTTTTAGCTATTTCTATGTGCTTTAAAAAGAAATCATTACTAAAGAAATTTCAAAAAAAAGGAAATTCTTTACACTTTTAAGTTTTAAGAAAATACAAAAAACCACATCTATTACAGATGTGGTTTTTTGTGGTTAGAAAGTAAAAGGAGTTACTAATCTACATTATCATGTAAGAAAGAATTGTTAGATTTAAAACCTAAATCGTTATCATCTTTTTTAATTGCAGTTTTAGATTTGCTGATTGACGTATCTACATTTAAATCTAAACCTTGTCTTTTATATGCAGGTTGTTTTTCAATCTCATCTACATTTTTACTCATTTGATCGTTAAACTTGTAGTTAAACCCTTTCATTTTTCTGCGTCTTTCTGCAGCTCTTTCTTGCAATTCAGAAATGGTTAAGTCTAGTGGAGAAACTTCTTCACTTGAAGTTTCAATAGCATTTACATCTTCTACAGGTTTTGCAGTTTTTAGTTCAAATTTTATTTCTTCTTCCTCTACAGCTTCCTTTTTTTCGGTAATATGAGAACTTTTACCAATAGTTGGTTGTGCATCAAAATCTTTTAATACATACCTAGTTTCTGTAGACGATTTTATTTCTTTTTCCTCTATAACTTCAATACTATTTTTGTTAACAGCTTTTTCTTCTTCTAAAGAGAATTTAATTTCTTCTTGTTTTTTCTCCTCGTTAAAAGAATTTAAAGGCAAATCAAACAACAAATCTGTTTGTAGTTCTTTTGTTTGCTCATCTTCTTCTTCGTCTACAACTGGTGTAGTATCTGTAATAATAAAATCGTCTTCAGAAACAGTTTCTGTAGAAATCTCATCAAAAGTAACTGGCATTTCTGCAATCGACTCGGTTGTTGGAGTCAAATCTATTTTTGGAGAAGACGGTTTTTCCTCTTCATCTATAGAATTAAAATCTTCTAAAGTATGTACTATTTTCTCTTCTACTTTGTTAGCTCTTGGTTGATTTACAACTGGTGCTTTAGAGATTGTTTTTTCGTCGAAATTATAGGTTGCTTTTTGTTCATCCTCTAAAGTATGTACAACTTTTTTTACCTCTGTATTGGTTATAGAACTTTGTTGATCTGGAGCAAAACCAGTAGCAACAATCGTTACCGAAATTGCATCACCTAATTGTTCATCCTCTCCAATACCCATAATAATGTTGGCATCGTAACCAGCTTCATCTTGTATAAAATCATTAATTTCTCCAATTTCATCTAAGGTTACTTCATTAGAACCAGAAACAATTAATAACAATACGTTTTTAGCTCCTGTAATTTTATTATCATTCAATAAAGGGGAATCTAAAGCTTTTATAATCGCATTTTTTGCTCTGTCTTTACCTTCTTCTTTTGCAGACCCCATAATTGCAGTACCGCTGTTAGATAGTACTGTTTTAGCATCATGTAAATCTATATTTTGTTTATAGTGATGTGTTATTACTTCTGCTATACCTTTAGAGGCTGTAGATAAAACTTCATCTGCTTTAGAGAAACCAGCTTTAAAACCTAGGTTTCCATAAACCTCTCTTAATTTGTTGTTATTAATTACAATTAAAGAATCTACATTTTGGCGCAGTTGATCAATTCCTAATTGTGCTTGTTTAGAGCGCATTCTTCCTTCAAACTGAAAAGGCATGGTTACAATACCTACAGTTAGAATATCCATATCTTTTGCAATTTTTGCAATTATTGGTGCTGCTCCTGTTCCTGTTCCACCTCCCATACCAGCAGTAATAAATACCATTTTTGTTTGGGTATTTAGCATTTGCTGAATTTCTTGCATACTCTCTTTAGCTGCTTGTGCACCAATTTCTGGATTTGCACCAGCACCTAGACCAGAGGTTAAGTTGGCTCCTAATTGTATTTTATTGGGAATAGGACTGTTTTCTAATGCTTGTGCATCTGTATTACAAATTACAAAATCTACACCTTTTATATGTTGTGTAAACATGTGATTTACAGCGTTACTACCTCCACCACCAACACCAATAACTTTTATGGTATTAGATTGTGTTTTTGGCATGTCAAATGAAATGTTATCAAATTCTGCGCTCATAATAACTTTCTTATTTTTTTATTCTATTTTATTATTTTTAATTTACTTAAAAATTAAGTAAGCAAACTTTATTCTTTTCGGTTTTTAACAGCAGTTAATTTCTTATTCTGCGTTGTCTAAAAAGTCCTTTAATCCTTCTATAAACTTCTCGAAGAAGGGTTTTTTATTTTTTACTTTTTTAGGCTTCTCTTCTTGTGCTTGTTCAACTTCATCTTGTGATGCTATATTTTCTACAACTTGGTCTATCCCCGCTTCTTCTGGCTCTTCTTGTTTAGTTTCTTTTGCTAAACCTTCCATTAACAAACCTACTGCTGTTGCAAATGATGGACTTGATAAAACGTCATCAGAATCGCCCGCTAAATGCTCATTTGGAAACCCAATTCTAGCATCCATTCCTGTAATATACTCTACCAACTGGCGCAAGTGTTTTAATTGCGCTCCACCACCTGTTAGTACAATACCTGCAATTAATTTTCCTTTAGCGGTTTCGTGTCCGTAATTTTTTATTTCTAAGTACACTTGTTCTATAATTTCTTGAACTCTTGCATGAATAATTTTAGATAAGTTTTTTAGCGTTATTTCTTTTGGCTCTCTGCCTCTTAAACCTGGTATAGAAACAATTTCTGTCTCTTTATTTTCTCCTGGCCATGCAGAACCAAATTTTATTTTTAACAACTCGGCTTGTTTTTCTATGATAGAACAACCTTCTTTAATATCATCTGTGATTACATTTCCACCGAAAGGAATTACGGCTGTATGTCTTATAATACCGTCTTTAAAAATAGCTAAATCTGTAGTACCACCACCTATATCTATTAAAGCTACACCAGCTTCTTTTTCTTCTAAACTTAAAACTGCTGATGCAGATGCTAAAGGCTCTAAAGTAACATCACTTAAACCTAAATCTGCACTTTTTACACAACGACCAATATTTCTGATAGAAGACACCTGACCAACCACTACATGAAAATTAGCTTCTAAACGACCACCATACATTCCAATTGGTTCTTTAATGTCTGCTTGAGAATCTACTTTAAACTCTTGTGGTAAAACATGTATAATTTCTTCACCAGGTAACATAACTAGTTTATGAACTTGGTTTACAAGATTTTCAATATCCAACTCATCTATAACCTCATCTGCATTGTTTCGTGTAATATAATCTGAGTGATGCAAACTTCTAATATGCTGTCCTGCAATACCTACAACGACTTCTTTAATCGTTTGACCTGAAACACTTTCTGCTTCGTCTACAGCTTGCTGTATTGATTGTATGGTTTGTGTAATATTACTTACTACACCTCTTTTTACACCTAAACTTTTGGCTTTACCAATACCTACAACTTCAATTTTATTGTATTCGTTTTTACGACCAATCATGGCAACAATTTTGGTTGTACCAATATCTAAACCAACAGCTATTTTATTGTTTTCCATTTTGATTTATTTTGTGCACACAACTTGGTTGTGATATTTTACTGTAATTGTTTTATAATTCTGAATCGTTTTATTTTTATACGTTGTATTATAAAACGCTTTTAATTTTTTAAATTTTACCTCAATGTCTTCTAAATTGCCAAAATCTATTTTATAATCTCCACTTCTAACTGAAAAAACAAACTCATTTTCTGCAGATTTGTGGATACCTACTATTTCTTTTTTAAAAAAATCATCTTTTAAAATTACTTTAATAAAAGGTAAAATTTCTTTAATTTCTTCGTCGTTTTTTACTCCCGAAATCAACAAAACTCTTGCAGAAAAAACATCAGACAAAGGAACCTTTACCCCTTGTTTATCAATGTAATAAGAACTATTTTTTGATACAATTCTTGCAATAGGTTCACGTTGTTTTACTACTGTTTTTAGCATACCATTAACGGTGTAAAATACAGCCGCTTTTTCTACATATGGATTTTTTAAAATGTTATTTTCTAAACTATATAAATCTAAGATAGATTTTGCTTTGTTTTTGACTGTTTCATTATTTTGTATTAACAATTTATTAACCATATTATGGGTTAAAAAATTATTGTCTCCAGCCTCAAAATTAACAGATATATCTACGATCTTTTTTTGACTATTTCTTTGTAACGAAAAACCATATAACAAACTTAAACCTATAAGTAAACACAGTAACAGTAGGTGTTTTAATATTTTTTTAAACTTCATAACTTTGCTCTTTTAACAAGGTTTCTGTAACGGTATTTACCAACACTCCAACGTCTCCTGCACCTAACATAACCACAATTTTTGCAGTGGCGTTTTTAATATCTTTTACAAGATTATTTTTTTGTGTTAACTTTTTTTGACTAGTATTGATTTTATTTAATAACCAATCTGAATTTACACCTGCAATTGGTTTTTCTCTTGCTGGATATATATCTAATAATAAAACTTCATCAAACTTAGAAAGTGCACTTGCAAAATCATCTACAAAATCTTTGGTTCTAGAAAATAAATGAGGTTGAAATACCACCAAAACCTTTTCGTTTGGGTACATTTCTCTAATCGAATTTTCTACGGCATTTATTTCTGTTGGATGATGTGCATAATCGTCTATTAAAACAAAATCTGCTGTTTTTATCTTATAAGAAAATCTTCTTTTTACTCCTTTAAAATTTTCTAACCTTTCCTTAATTACCTCTAAAGAAACACCGTAAACATCTGCCATCGCCAATGCTGCTAACGCATTCATAACATTATGCTTACCTGGTAAATAAAAAGATATATTTTTAATTATTGATGTAGGTGTAGTTACATCAAAAACATACTTTCCTTTATGTATTTGTAAATTGTGTGCTGTGTAATCTGCTTTATCTTCAATTGCATAGGTTACCCCTTTTAAAGGCAAACCTTTGGCCACAATTAAAGTATCTGATACTTTGTTAGAAAACTCTGCAAAAGAAGTTGTTATAGCTTCTTCATTTTTATAAATATCTAAATGATCGGCATCCATAGAGGTTACACAAGCAATATTTGGACTTAGTTTTAAGAAAGATCTATCAAACTCATCTGCTTCTACCACAGAAACTTTATCATCACCTAAAATTAAATTAGAATTGTAATTTTCTGCAACGCCACCCAAAAATGAAGTCGCATTTACATGCGCCATAATATGCCCTAAAATAGCCGAAGTCGTAGTTTTACCATGTGTACCTGCAACTGCTAAACAAAATGTATTTTCTGTAATTTTACCTAAAATTTCGGCTCTTTTTAAAATGGTAAAATCGTTTTTTATAAAGTAATTTAGTTGCGTATGCGCTTTAGGAACTGCTGGTGTAAAAATTACCAAAGTTTTATTTTTATCTAAAAATGAAATAGGTATGTTTTTTACAGCATCTTCAAAATGAATTTCTATACCCAAATCCACTAAATCTTTTGTAATTTGGGAGGATGTTTTATCATAACCCGCAACATTTTTACCATTCACGCTAAAGAAACGAGCAATTGCACTCATTCCAATACCGCCAATTCCGATAAAAAAAATATTATGATAACTTTTTAAATTCATTTATGTAATAGTTTTTCTACTTCGTCTACAATATCTTTTGTGGCACTGGGTAATGCCAATTCTTTTATATTTTCTGCCAAACTTTGTTGTTTGCCAATGTCTTTTATTAAGGTTTCTAACACTACAGGAAATGTATCCAATTCATTTTCTCTAATTAGTAAAGCAGCATGCTTATCTACAATAGATTTTGCGTTTTTTGTTTGATGATCTTCTGATACATTTGGCGATGGTATAAACACTACCGGTTTGCCAACAATACATAATTCTGAAACCGAACTTGCACCGGCTCTAGAGATAATGATATCTGCAGCTGCATAAGCCAAATCCATTTTATTTATAAATTGATGCACTTGAACGTTTTGAACCTCATTGTGTTTTTTATAATTATGATAATACAACTTACCACATTGCCAAATAATTTGAATGTTTTGAGATTTAAACAATTCTAAATTATTTTCTATGAGTTCATTTATTTTTTTTGCTCCTAAACTACCTCCTAAAACTAAAATGGTAGTTTGCTTTTTATCTAACTTAAAAAAATCTACAGCTTGTTCTTTTTTTGAATGAACATTTAACAAATCTTGTCTTACAGGATTGCCCGTTTTTATTATTTTTCCTTTTGGGAAAAAGCGTTCTAAATTATCATAAGCAACACAAATTTTACTTGCTTTTTTACTTAGTAATTTATTGGTAATTCCTGGGTAAGAATTTTGTTCTTGTATTAATGTTGGTATCTTTTTTTTGTTTGCCATTATTAAAGTAGGCCCACTTGCAAAACCACCAGTACCAATAGCAATATGTGGTTTAAATTTTCTAATTATTTTATTTGCATTCCATAAACTACTCATCAACTTAAAAGGAAATGATAGATTTTTAGCTGTTAGTTTTCTTTGGATACCAGAAATCCATAAGCCTTTTATTTTATAACCTGCTTGTGGCACTTTTTCCATTTCCATTTTATCTTTTGCGCCCACAAATAAAAATTTAGCATCAGGAAAACGTACTTTTATTTCGTTTGCAATTGCAATTGCAGGGTAAATATGACCACCTGTACCACCTCCAGAAATTAGTATATTAATCGATTGTTTCATGCAGAATATCTAAAGGGTTATCATCTAAAATTTCTTCTTCTGTAACTGTTTTGGTTGCACTAACACTTAAAATCATACCTAATGCAAAACAGGTCATCCAAATAGAAGTACCACCACTACTTATTAAAGGCAATGTTTGCCCTGTAACAGGAAACAAGTTTGTAGCTACTGCCATATTTATGGTTGCTTGAAAAACAATAGGAATACCTACTGCTAAGACCAACAATGTTCCAAAAATTGTAGTGGTTTTTTTTATCACTATAAAAATTCTAAAGAGTAATAAAAAGTAAATAGAAACAATTACAAAACCGCCAACTAAACCATATTCTTCTATAATTATTGCAAAAATAAAATCTGATGACGATTGTGGTAAAAAGTTTTTTTGTACACTTTTACCTGGACCAACACCAAAAGAACCTCCTGTTACAATAGCTATTTTTGCTTTTTCAACTTGGTATGATTCTTTACCTCCTTCTTTAGAAAAATTCTCTATTCTATTTTGCCAAGTTTGAACTCTATTGGGCATAGCATCTGGAAACGCTTTTGCTATTAGTATAAAAAAAGTAAGTGCTACTAGACCAGTACCTAACACCAAACCAATATATTTTATAGGATAACCACCAATAAAAGTAATTAATAAAATCATAGAAAATATAATAGCTGTGGTTGAGAAGTTTGCAGGTAATATTAAAATTAAAACTGCAAAAACGGGGAGCCAAAGTTGCCAAATACTTTCTTTAAACTGAATCTTTTTTTCTTTGTTTTTAGCTAAATATCGTGCCACATACACCATTAAAACCAAACCTGCTAGGGTAGACGTTTGAAAACCAATACCTCCAATACGAATCCACCTACTTGCATTTGCACCACCAATAGTGGTTCCTTGTGCTAAGGTTACAATCAAAAGAACAATAACAATAGGCAGCATAATTACAGAGCCTCCAGAAAAATATCTATAAGGCACTTTATGTACTGCATAAATAATTGCAAAACCTAAAATTAACAACACAGCATGTTTTACTAGATGCCCTAAGGTTGAACCATTACCTACCACATATACCAAATTTGTACTAGCGCTATAAACTGGCATAAAAGAAAAAACAGCCAAAATAGCTACAATAGCCCAAATGGTTTTATCTCCTTTAATATGTTTAAATATGGTTTTCAATCTTAGTTTTTTTTATTTTTTTTTGGGAAATGAAATTATTCTTTCTAACTAATAAAATAGATTTAAAGACTTTTTACCGCATTTTTAAATTGCCAACCTCTGTCTTCGTAATTTGTAAAAAGATCGAAACTTGCACAAGCTGGCGATAATAAAACAGCCTCACCTTTTTCTGACAATTTATAAGAAACTTTTACAGCCTCTTCTGCCCCTGCAGTTTCTACAATAATATCTACAACATTCCCAAAAGTGTCTTTTATTTTTTGATTATCTACACCTAAACATATAATTGCTTTTACTTTTTCTCTAACCAAAGGAAGTAGGTCTGTATAGTCATTTCCTTTATCCACACCGCCCACAATCCAAATGGTTTGTTTATCCATACACTCTAAAGCATAAAAAGTAGCATTTACATTGGTTGCTTTAGAATCGTTAATATATTCTACTCCTTTTATTTTGGCTACATTTTCTAATCTATGTTCTGCACCTTCAAAGTTTTCTAAACTTTCTTTAATGGTTTGTTTTCTAACTTTTAACAATTGTGCAGCCATTGTTGCTGCCATTGCGTTTTTTGTATTGTGTTTTCCTTGGATTGATAGGGTTGATGTTGGCATTTGTATTGTGTCTTTTGTTATATTTATGTTGATTGTATTGTCTTTTACATAGGCACCAAACTCTAACTCTTTTTCTAATGAAAAAGGAATTAATTTTGCTGCAGTTTTATTATTTTCTAACCAATTGGTAATTGCAGTATTATCTGCATCATAGATTAAAAAATCTTTTTCTGTTTGGTTTTTTGTTATTCTAAATTTTGATGAAATATATTTGTTAAAATCATAGTCGTATCTATCTAAATGATCTGGGGTAATATTTGTAATAATAGCAATATGTGGTGTAAATTCTTGAACCCCGTCTAACTGAAAACTACTTAACTCTAATACATAATTGGTATAGTTTTGTGTAGCTACTTGTTCTGCAAAACTTTGTCCTATATTTCCTGCAACACCAACATTTAAACCTCCTTTATTTAAAATATGATGCGCTAACAAAGTGGTGGTTGTTTTACCATTAGAACCTGTAATACCCACTATAGTAGCCTCTGTAAACTGAGCTGCAAACTCAATTTCTGAAATAACAGGTATCTCGCTGTCCTTCAATTTTAAAATCAAAGGAACATTGTCTGGTATACCCGGACTTTTTACTACAACATCTGCACTTAAAATTTTAGCTTCTGTGTGTTTTTTTTCTTCAAAATCAATAGTGTTATTTATAAGAATTTCTTTGTATTTTTTAGCTATTTTACTTTTATCAGAAACAAATACCTGAAAGTTTTTTTGAATTGCTAGAATAGCTGCTCCTACGCCACTTTCTCCCGCACCAAGCACAACAATTTTCTGCTCTTTTTGTAAAGAGTTTTTAGTGTTGTTATGTAATGCTTGATGTTTCATTTATAATTAAATATCGTTTTGTTTTTACCTTAACTTTAAGGTTACAATGGTAAATACAGCCAATAAGATGCCTACAATCCAAAAACGGACTACAATTTTACTTTCGTGATAACTCAACTTTTGATAATGATGATGCAAAGGAGACATTTTAAAAATTCTTCTACCTTCGCCAAATTTCTTTTTAGTGTATTTAAACCAAGATACTTGTAGAATAACAGAAAGATTTTCTACTACAAAAATTCCTGCTAAGATTGGCAGAAGCAACTCTTTTCTAATAGAAATTGCAATAACTGCTATAATTCCACCAATAGTTAAACTACCCGTATCTCCCATAAATATTTGTGCTGGATAGGTATTGTACCAAAGAAACCCAATTAATGCACCTGCAAAGGCAAGTATAAAAACAGTCATTTCTCCTGAGTTTGGTATGTACATTACATCTAAATAATCTGCAAAAATGATGTTACCAGAAACCCAAGCAAAAACTGCTAAGGTTACTACCATAATTGCAGAAGAACCTGCTGCTAAACCATCTATACCATCTGTTAAATTAGCTCCATTAGAAATGCCTGTTACTATAAAAACAGTAATAAAAATGAAAATAATCCATCCATACTTTTCGTAACCATCACCTAAAAAACTTACTGCTTTTGAGTAATCTAACTCGTTATTTTTAAAAAACGGAACTGTTGTTTTTGTAGATTTATGGGCATCCCCAAAAACTTGCTTTTTACCATTTGCCTGAACCATTTGTTGTTCTACTGGCAACTGTTCTTTAATAGTTACGTTTTCATTAAAATACAGCATAGAACCAACAATTACCCCTAAACCAATTTGTCCTAAAACTTTAAACTTTCCTTTTAAACCAGCTTTGTCTTTTTTAAATACTTTTATGTAATCATCTAAAAAACCTATTAAGCCCATCCAAACAGTGGTAATTAATAAGATGATGATATAAATATTATCTAGTTTTGCTAACAAAAGTGCTGGAATTAACGTGGCTAAAATTATAATGACACCTCCCATTGTTGGCGTACCTGATTTTTGCACTTGCCCTTCTAAACCTAAATCTCTAATAGACTCTCCTACCTGCTTTTTTTGTAAAAATCGAATGATTCTTTTTCCATAAATTGCAGAGATTAATAATGATAAAATAAAAGCTGCAGCTGCTCTAAACGTAATAAACTGAAACACACTAGCTCCAGGAATACTAAATTGACTTTCTAAATATTGAAATAAATAATACAGCATTTTATTGGTTTTTTAGTTGATTAAAACAATTGGTAACTTCTTCTAAATCATCAAAATGAGTTCGTTCTCCATTAATATCTTGATAATTTTCGTGCCCTTTACCTGCAATTAAAATAATGTCTCCTGCTTCAGAAAACTTGCAAGCAGTTTTAATGGCTTGTTTTCTATTTAATACAGTAATTGTTTTTTTATAATTTTCTGGCGCAACCCCTGCTTCCATTTCATCTAAAATAGTTTGTGGATTTTCTGTTCTTGGGTTGTCTGATGTAAAAACTACTTGATTGCTTAATTGCGATGCAATATGCGCCATTTTTGGTCTTTTGGTTTTATCTCTATCGCCACCACAACCCACAACTGTTATTAGTTTTTCGTTACCAGTTCTAATATTATTAATGGTTTCTAATACATTTTTTAATGCATCTGGTGTGTGTGCGTAATCTACAATTGCAGTTACTCCATCACTAGAAACTATATACTCAAACCTACCATTAACATTTTCTAATCGACTAACAAGAGTTAAAACTTCTAGTTTTTCTAACCCCAACAATTCTGCTGTTGCAATAATTGCGGTTAAATTGTAAATATTAAAAACACCAATTAATTTAGTCCAAACCTCTATACCGTCTACAGAAATTAACGTACCCGACAATTGCTTTTCTAAAATTTTCGCTTTAAAGTCTGCAATGGTTTTTAAGGCATATGTTTTTTTGGTAGCCTTTGTATTTTGCAACATAAAGTTGCCATTTTTATCATCTAGATTCGTAAGGGCAAATGCCGATTTTGGCAAACCATCAAAAAACTGTTTTTTTACATTTCTATATTCTGCAAAGGTTTCGTGATAGTCTAAATGATCATGAGATAGATTGGTAAAAATACCACCTGCAAAATGTAAACCCTCTGTTCTTTTTTGATGAATTCCATGAGAACTCACTTCCATAAAACAATAATCTACACCTGCTGCCAACATTTTATCTAAATAAGAGTTGATTGTTACAGAGTCTGGGGTAGTATGTGTTGCCTTAAACTCAATATCATTAACCAATATTTTTACAGTTGACAATAAGCCAACTTTATAACCAGCTTTTTTAAATAATTGATATAAAAGTGAAGCTACTGTAGTTTTACCATTGGTACCTGTAACCCCAATTAAAGGCATTTTTTCTGAAGGATTGTTGTAATAATTAGCTGCCATTATTGCCAAAGCAACACTAGAGTTAGCTACTTTTACATAGGTAACTTCCTCTTGTTTTGTAACAGGAACATCCTCGCAAATAATTACACTTGCACCAAAATCTATCGCTTTCTCTATAAACAAATGACCATTTACAGAAACCCCTTTTTGAGCAACAAAAACATCGTTTTTTGTTACTTTTCTAGAATCGAAAACAAGGTTATTTATTTGGATGTTGGTGCTTCCAAAAACTTGCTGTATTGCAACCTTATATAATATGTCTTTTAAATTTTTCAGTTTAAAACAGTTTTAATGTAATTGTTTTTCCTTTTTCTAATTTTGCTCCATTTTTAAGTGATTGAGATTGCACTTTACCCACTCCATCAACCTTTACTTTTAAACCTAAGTTTTCTAATAAAGACAAGGCATCCATAGCAGACATACCTTTTACATTTGGTACTTTTGTATAGTTTTTACTTAATAAAGAATTGTAATTCTGATAAGCCTTATCTATTTCTTCAAATTGAACAGCATCATCTACAGATTGCTTATCTGTAGGCGTTGTTGTATATATTTTTTGAGCAATTTCTTTAAAAACAGGTCCCGCAACTGTTGCTCCATAATATCCTTTTTCTTTTTTAGGATCATGAATTACCACAATACAAGAGTATTTAGGATTTTCTACAGGAAAAAATCCAGCAAAAGAAGCTACATAATGTTTATTAGAATACCCAGCTGCAATGGTTTTACCGTCTTCATCAACATGTTTTGGTAAGTATTTTTTTGCTGTACCGGTTTTACCTGCCATAGAAAAATTAGGCGAATAAATATTATTTGCAGTTCCTTTTACAACCACATTTTCCATTATTTTTTTAATTTTGTTTAAAGTTTCTTGAGAAGCTATTTTTGGATTTATCACTTCCACATCAAAAACTTTTGCTACTTTATCCTGTCTTTTTACTTCTTTTATAAAACGTGGTTTTACCATAACCCCATTATTTGCAACAGCGTTGTAAAACATTAGTGTTTGCATTGGTGTTACAGAAATACCATAACCCCAAGACATCCATTCTAAAGAAATTTTATTCCATCTTTTGTCTGACGGTTTTGGTACCACAGGCCTACCTTCGCCTTTAATCTGAAAGCCTACAGGTTTTGTAAAACCATAGTTATCTAATTTTTGTATAAATTTTTCTGGTTGGTGATCATAATGTTTACGAATCAACTTAACAATACCCACATTAGAAGAAACCTCAAAAACTCTAGCTGCAGAAATTTTACCATACCCACCTCTATGAGAATCTTCGACTTTAGAACCATGTATATAAATTCTACCTTTTTCTGTATCTACAACCGTAGATGTATCTATTACTTTGTCATCTAAAGCTGCCATTAAACTTGCTAGTTTAAAAGTTGAACCTGGTTCATGACTTTCCCAAACCGCATAGTTTCTTTTTTCGTAGTATTTGCCTTTAGAAGTTCTGCCCAAATTAGAAATGGCTTTAATTTCTCCTGTAGCAGTTTCCATAACTACAGCACAACCATGATCTGCCTCAAAATACTCTAACCTTGCTAACAATGCATGGTGTGTAATATCCTGTATATTAACATCTATTGTTGTTATTACATCATGCCCATCAACAGGTTCTTTTTCGTTATAATCTGTTATCGGTTTCCATTTATTTTTCGCAATTTTTTGTTCCCATCTCAAACCATTTTCGCCTTGCATATAATCTGCAAAAGCCCCTTCTATACCAGCTTCACCTCTAAAATCGTCATAACCAATTGTTCTTTCTGCAATTTTGCCAATTGGATGTGCACGCTCTGTTCTGTGTTTTGCTATAAAACCACCTTTATAAACTCCCAAATTAAATATTGGAAATTTCTTCATCTTTAAATAATCTGTATACCCTATATTTCTTGCAATCAAAAAATACCTTCTTTTTTTATTCTTAGCACTTCTTAATCTGTTTTGATGATAGCTAACTGAGTTACCTAATAATTCTGATAATTTTGTAGCCAGCCCAACAATGTTTTCTTCAAAAACTTTATCATCTACGGTTACCAAATCCATGTAGATTGTAAATTTAGACATAGAAGTTGCTAACAAATTACCATCGGCAGCATAAACATTACCTTTGTTTGCATAAATAGTATCTTGCCTAATTGTAAGTTCTGTTGCTAGCTTTCTGTAAGTATCTCCATGAACATGTTGCAGGTTTACTACCCTAAACACAATTGCAAATAAAAAGAGGGCCATAAAAGCAACTACCCAGTAGAATTTAGTAAGAATGCCTTTTTTATGAGTTGCCAATTTAAATTATTTTTTAATAGTTACTTTTATTTTTTTCGGAGGAGTTTCTGAAGGGAATAAACCTCTTTCTTTTGCATTTCTCCTAATACTAGATTCCATTTCCATTCTTGTAAGAATTGTTTCTGTATCTAAAGATTCTGCCCTTAACTCTCTTTTCAATTTATTTAATTCTGTAATTTTTATTACTTTTTTATCTGCATTATGAGCACTTGTAATCATTATTAACAAGAGAAAAACAATAAAAAAAATTACTTTCCAGTTTTTTAAGGCAGATTCGTCTGTTAAAAAACTACCTCTTAAAAAGCTATAAATACTTTTTTTAACTTTAGACATTTTATTTTTTTAAGGTTGCAATTCGTAGTTTAGCACTGCGAGCTCTGTTGTTTTCGTTAATTTCTTGCGAGGTAGGCACTATTAACTTTCCAACTTTCTGTAACGGCTCGCTCGAGTTTCCAAAAAAATCTTTTTCGGGCTCACCACTAAACAATCCTGTTCTTATAAATCTTTTTACCAATCTATCTTCTAAAGAGTGATATGAAATTACACTTAACCTACCCTCTTCTTTTAATAAAGTTGGTGTTTGCTGTAAAAATTCTTTTAAAACTTCTAACTCTTCATTTACTTCTATTCTAAATGCTTGAAATATTTGTGCTAAAATTTTATGCTCTTTAGCTTTTGGTAAATATTTCTGCAGGGCATTTTTTAACTGAAAACTAGTTTCAATTTTATTTTCTTCTCTTTTCTCAACAATTGTTTTCGCAATATTTCTAGAGTTTCTCAACTCTCCATACAGAAACAATATTTCTGCTAACTTTTCTTCTGAATAATTGTTTACAATTTCTTTGGCAGAGATTTTAGATTTTTGATTCATTCTCATATCCAAATCTCCATCAAAACGAATTGAAAATCCTCTTTCTGCCTCGTTAAACTGATGTGATGAGACCCCTAAATCTGCTAAAATTCCATCAACTTTTCTAACTCCATAAAACCTTAAAAACCTAGAAATGTATCTAAAGTTTTCTGGTATTAATTGAAAACGCTCATCATCTATTACATTTGCCAAAGCATCAGGATCTTGATCAAAAGCAAACAACTTACCGTTTTTACCTAACTTTTTTAAGATTTCTTTAGAATGCCCTCCACCACCAAACGTTACATCGATATAAACACCATCAGCTTTTATTGCTAAAGCGTTTACACTTTCCTCTAATAAAACTGGATTATGATAACTCATCTGCATCTGTATTACCCATTACATCTTCTGCCAATTGCGCAAAATCTACAGCTGCATCATCGATAGCTTTCTCGTAATTATCTTTATCCCAAATTTCTATGATATTCACAGCAGAAGACAACACCACTTGCTTTTTAATCGAGGCAAATTCGCATAAATCTTTTGGTATCAAAATCCTTCCAGCAGTATCAAAATCTACTGTTTTTACACCTGCAGTAAACCTTCTAATAAAATCATTATTCTTTTTAACAAACCTATTTAGCTTGTTTATTTTCTGCATCATCAAAGTCCATTCCTGCATTGTATACAACTCTAAACAAGGCTGAAAAACAGCTCTCTTTATCACAAATCCTTGAGAAACAACTGGCTGCAACTGCTTTTTTAAAGCAGTAGAAAACATAACTCTGCCCTTTGCATCTGCTTTACATTCGTATGTACCAATTAAATTTATCACCCTCTTACTAATGAAATATTGTTGATTTCAAAAATATATAAAATTTACCACTTTTTACCACTTTTTACCACATTGTTAATAAATATTTATTATTTTATCTAAACAACATTAAAAAATCGCTTAAATATTGAATTCGAGACATTTATAAAAAGGTTATATATTTTATAAAAAAGAACTACATTTGCGAATAAGTAAAACGAATTGAATAATGACTGATAAGTTAAAATCTGAAGGGAAATTTACATATGTAGAAGAAGGAGAAGGGCCTGCAATTATTGTTTTACATGGTTTAATGGGCACTTTAAGTAATTTTAAAGAAACTTTTTTTCATTTTTCTGAAAATGGATATAAGGTTTTAATACCTGAATTACCATTATACTCTTTACCGCTATTAAAAACCAATGTTAAAAATTTAGCGATATTTTTAAAAGAATTTATGGAACATAAAAACATTGATTCTGCTATTTTGCTTGGGAATTCTTTAGGCGGTCATATTGCTTTATATTTTACAAAACATTATCAACAAAAAGTAAAAGCACTTGTTTTAACAGGCAGCTCTGGTTTGTATGAAAAAGCAATGGGAGATAGTTTTCCAAAAAGAGGAAATTATGAGTATATAGAACAAAAAACTAAAAGCGTTTTTTACGATCCTGAAATTGGAACCAAAGAAATGGTAGATGAAGTTTTTAAAATTGTAAACGATAGAAATTCTGTTATACGAACTCTGGCAATAGCCAAAAGTGCTATTAGACACAATATGGCTAAAGATTTACCCGAAATGAAAATACCAACCTGTATTATTTGGGGAAAACAAGACAATGTTACACCACCTGAAGTTGCAGATGATTTTCATAAGCTTTTACCTAATTCTGATTTGTTTTGGATTGACAAATGTGGGCACGCAGCAATGATGGAAAAACCAGAAGAATTTAACACAATTCTACATAAGTGGTTTACAGACAGAAATATTTAGGGCATGAAAATAAAGTCTGCAGAATTTGTAATGAGCAACAGCAATGTTATAAATGCTCCTAAAGATAGAATACCAGAATACGCTTTTATAGGACGTTCTAATGTTGGCAAATCATCATTAATTAATATGCTGATGGAGCGTAAAGATTTGGCTAAAATTTCTGGAAAACCTGGTAAAACACAGTTAATCAACCACTTTAAAATAAACGATTCTTGGTTTTTAGTAGATTTACCTGGTTATGGTTATGCCCAAGTTTCTAAAAAGAAAAGAGTTATTTTTCAATACTTTATAGAAAATTATTTTAAAGAAAGAGAACAATTAGTTTGCACCTTTGTGTTGATAGATTCCAGACACGACCCACAAAAAATAGACTTAGATTTTATGCAGTTTTTGGGTGAAAACCAAATTCCTTTTTGCATTGTTTTTACAAAAGCAGACAAATTAAGTAGCTCTAAATTGAACAAACAAATTACTTCTTACAAAAAGAAATTACTGAATTATTGGGAAGCTTTACCAACATCATTTATAACCTCATCTTCTACTGGGTTTGGTAGAAAAGAGTTTTTAGACTTTATTGATGGCGTTAACCAAGACGTTGCCAAAGATTTTAAATAAAAACCTTTTACCCACTTAAGGTAACACTTAAAAATGCACACTACAAAAAACAACTTACAGGTTTTATTTGAAGACAATCATATATTAATTGTAAATAAAAGAGCTGGTGATATTACACAAGGTGATAAAACTGGAGACAAACCTTTAAATGAAGTTGTAAAAGAATACATTAAAGACAAATACAACAAACCTGGTAATGTTTTTATTGGCACTGTACATAGATTGGACAGACCTACTTCTGGTGTTGTAATTTTTGCAAGAACCTCTAAGGCTTTAGAGAGATTGAATAAAATGTTGCGAGAAAAAAGCATCCAAAAAACCTATTGGGCACTGGTTAAAATCAAACCGAAAAAGACAAAAGATACGTTAACAAACTTTCTTAAAAAAGACTCCAAAAAAAATAAATCTTTTGTTTACAAAAAAGAAATTGATGGTAGTAAAAAAGCTATTTTACACTATTCAGTTTTAAAAAATCTAGATACTTATACACTTTTAGAAATAGATTTAGAAACTGGCAGACATCATCAAATTAGAACACAATTAGCAAACATTGGTTGCCCAATAAAAGGCGATTTAAAATATGGTTTTGCAAGATCTAATAAAGATGGTAGCATTTCTTTACATGCCAGAAAAATTGAATTTGTACATCCTGTTTCTAAAGAATACATTAAAATTACTGCACCTACACCCATAGATGTTGTTTGGAGTGCTTGTGAGAAAAATTAAATTTTAGGCTTTAAAACTAAAACTCGCACGTTTTTCTCAATTTCTTTTTGATTCATTTGCATTTTTTCAAACTTGCCTTCTAAATATTTTTGTTTTTGATCTTTATAATACCTACTAAATAATCGACCAGACTGTCCTGTTGGTAAAATTGACAAACTATTTTCTACATCAGAAAAATCTATAATTCTTCTTGTAGAAGGGCCTGCTGTAACTTTGTAAACCCCTGTGCTATCTAGTTTAAATATCTGATTGTTAATCACCTCATTACCACCAATAGTTTTAAATGGCCCTACATTAAATATTTTACGTAAAACACCACCAGCTTTACCTATAGCGTGTTCGTGCTCTACAGAAATTACCTTATCCCAAGTCCAAAGTTCTACATTTGTTCCTAGTTGATTTTCTAAAAAAAGAAACGCTTTTTTAAAAGATTTGTTTATAATTTCTTCTTTTGACTCCTCCTTATTTTTAGTGGTAATATCATCCCACCAAACAGAATTATCTCTAGTAATTTGAGTTGTTAAAACCTGATCTTGTAACTGAGAGTTGATAAACAAATTAAAACTTTTTCCTATTTCATCTTTATAAGTAGCCACTAAAAACTCATATAAAAAGCGATTATAAATTGTTGGTCCAATAGCATCTTTTAAATAAACGCCTTTCCAATTTTTTAAAATTTCAAAAGCTTTTTTCTCTGATGGATTTAGCCCAGGGTAATCAACACTTTTTAGCAATTTGTTTGCAATTTCTGGCACCACAGAAGAAGTTACATCATAAGTCATTTTAACAACATCCTCTTTTGTAAAATCATTTTTAGCTTCTAATAGCTCTACAATTCTTTTAGACCTATCTTCTGGTTGATAGTATCCAGGATATAATTTTCCTCTTACAGAATCTGGTTGATGATTCGCGGAATACACATAATTATAGCTTGGGTTAATGGCTTTCGGATTTTCTTCAAAAGGCAAAATTTCTAAGATTTCATCTTCACCAGAAGCGCCATCTAAAAACAGTTTTGATGATATACCTTCTCTTAATTGATACAATTTAGCAGAAGCAAACCAAGCAATGTTATTGTTTGCATCTCCATACATTACATTTAAACCAGGTGCATGTATTTTTTCTACAGCATTTTTAAATTCATTAAAAGATTTTGCATGACTCATCCCAAAAGCAACATCTAGGGTTTTGTTTTCCATTTGGGTAAAAACCCAATTCATGGCTATGGGTCTATCATCATTAATATGATTTACCAAACCATTCATTATAGGTCCATGTTTGCTAACCTTTACAACAAAAGTAGTATCTGGTTCGTCTTTGATTTTAATGGTTTTCTCAATCAAATCATATTTTAAAAACCCATTTTTTGTTTTATATTCTAAATTATTATTCGGATTATTTTCTTCTACATAAAAGTTTAAATCGTCATTAGCCAACATTGTTAAACCATAAGCATAATCTTTGTTATGCCCTAAAAGCGGAAAAGGCATTAAGGCTATATTGAATCCGTAAATTTCAAAATCGGGTGTTTTTATGTGATTTTGATACCAAACTGAAGGTTGAGAATATCCAATATGAGGATCATTTGCAAAAATAACTTTTCCGTTTTTTGTTTTTTCTGCACCAAGTACCCAAGAGTTACTTCCTATAAAAGTAGATACTGGTAAAGCATCCATAATATCACTAACTTCTTGAGATAAATTAGATTTTAACGGATTTACTTCTTTTTTATTAATGGTTAAGTTTTTACTGTAAGAATTCATCAACTCATTAATGTAAGCTTCTCCTAAATTCTCTTTAATATCTGTTAATAAAGGATCTGTTTTATGGGCAACAGCAAAACTAAATGCCATATAACCAAATACGTTATATACGTCTTTAATGGTATATTTTTCTACTTCAACATCCACCAAACTAAATTCTAAAGGTATTTGTCCTTCTTCTATATATTGGTTAATTCCGTCTAAATACTTCTGAGTTAAAATGTAAGCGTCAGTATTTTTATCAAGTTTTTCTATCGTTTTTTCGGCAGCCTCTTCAATTCCTAATCCACTAAAAAACAAATCTGTTTTTAATAATTTTTTTCCAAATATTTCCGACAATCTACCAGGAGCAATTCTTCTAATTAATTCCATTTGCCACAACCTATCTTGTGCGTGTACATATCCTAAAGCCACATATGCATCTTCTTGGGTTTTAGCATTAATGTGTGGCACACCGACATCATCAAAACGAATAGTAACCTCACTTTTAATCTTTTTCAATTCAATTTCACCAGAATAATTTGGTTGTAAAGCGCTTGAAAGATACCAAACTGCTATAAATAAAACAGTTAAAATTAATAAAAGCGCTATCAGAATTTTTTTTACTATTTTCATGGAAATGTGTTTGATATTTTCAAAGATAATAGATTTATATTGTATTTTTGATGTATTCACAAAACAACTACTTTATGAAAAAAATTCAAATGGTAGACCTACAAGGTCAATATGCAAAAATTAAAGAAGATGTAAACAATTCTATAGAACAAGTTTTAAGTACATCTGCATACATAAACGGACCTTTAGTACACGAATTTCAAAAAGATTTAGAAAAATATTTAGATGTAAAACATGTAATACCTTGTGCAAATGGTACAGATGCATTACAAATTGCAATGATGGGTTTAGGTTTAGAACAAGGTGACGAAGTAATTACTGCAGATTTTACATTTGCAGCTACGGTAGAAGTAATTGCATTATTAAAATTAACACCCGTTTTAGTAGATGTAGATGCTAAGACTTTTAATATTGATATTGATGCATTAAAAAAAGCAATTACACCTAAAACAAAAGCTATTGTACCTGTACATTTATTTGGTCAAGTTGCCAATATGGATGCCATTATGGAAATTGCCAAAGAACATAATTTATACGTTATAGAAGACAATGCTCAAGCAATTGGGGCCAATTATACTTTTAAAAATGGTAAAAAACAAAAAGCAGGTACTATTGGTAATGTAGGTACAACTTCGTTTTTTCCGTCTAAAAACTTAGGTTGTTACGGTGATGGAGGTGCCATTTTTACCAATGATGATAAACTAGCTCATACTATTAGAGGTATTGTAAATCATGGAATGTACACCAGATATTATCATGATGTAGTTGGCGTAAACTCTAGATTAGACTCTATACAAGCTGGAGTTTTAAAAGCAAAGTTACCTAACTTAAATGAGTATTGTAATGCTAGAAGAAATGCTGCTCGCTTTTATAATAACGCTTTTGCAGAAAATTCAAATATCATAACACCAACGGCAAAGTCGAATGCAACAAACCATTGTAATCAAATTTGTGATGTTTGTGATTGTCATGTATTCCATCAATATACCTTACAAATTACCAATGGTAAAAGAGATGCTTTGCATAAACATTTATTAGACAAAGGCATTCCAAACGCTATTTATTATCCTGTAGCATTACACGCACAAAAAGCGTATACAGACAAACGTTATAACGAAAGTGATTTTCCAGTTACAAATCAATTAATAGAAACGGTAATTTCTTTACCAATGCATACAGAGTTAGAGAATGAACAATTGGAGTTCATTACAAAAACCATCATTAATTTTGTAGGTTAGACGATTATAAAAGAAACTTAATTTTAAGCAAAAAGGAGGTTTTTTAGTGATATTTTTCGTGATTTTTAATGAATTTTTAGTGTTTTTTGCTAAAAATTCACTTTTTTGTAGCTTTTATTTTTAAGAAAACCAACTATCTATTAACATATTTACAAAAATAAACGGTGCTTTTTTTCATATCTGTATTTTTTATCTGATTTTCAATATTTTACGTCCTATTTATTGACATTACTTATCATTACAAGTAATTTTGTTATTTGTATTATTAATGATAAATGAACTCAATGAAATTGATTAAAATTAAAAGAGAGACCAGGTTAGAACAACGTCACACAATTAAAATGGGTACTTTAAATACTAAAGTAACCTATATAAAAATGACGCTTTTTAACCTTATCAATCTAAAAACATTACACAAATACAGAGAAACTTATTATGATAAAATAAAAGATTGTGAAGATTGCGTTTTAGCAAAATAAATTTAAAAAAGCCTCAATTTTAAAATAAAATTGAGGCTTTTTTAAAAAATTGAATATATAATTTACTCAAAACTTGCTCCACTAGCAGCAACACTTCTATCAATTTTACGCATTAAACCTTGTAAAACTTTTCCTGGCCCAACTTCTATAAACTCAGTTCCACCATCAGCAATCATTGCTTGAACACATTGAGTCCATTTTACAGGAGCTGTTAATTGCGCAATTAAATTTTCTTTAATCTCATTAGGATTTGTAACCGCTTTTGCTACAACATTTTGATACACAGCACAAGTTGGCTCACCAAAATCGGTTGCTTCTATAGCTGCTGCTAATTCTTCTCTTGCAGGCTCCATCATTGGAGAATGAAATGCACCTCCAACAGGTAATAACAAAGCTCTTCTAGCTCCTTTTTCTGTCAATACCTCACACGCTTTTTCTACCGCTTTTATTTCTCCAGAAATTACCAATTGTCCTGGGCAATTGTAATTTGCAGCCACTACTACTCCATCAATTTCAGCACAAGTCTCTTCAACAACATTGTCATCTAATCCTAAAACTGCTGCCATAGTAGACTCTTGCATATCACAAGCTTTCTGCATTGCTAAAGCTCTTTTAGAAACCAATTGTAAACCGTCTTCAAAAGTTAATACTCCATTTGCAACCAAAGCAGATAATTCTCCTAAAGAATGCCCTGCAACCATTTCTGGCTGAAAAGCATCACCTAATACTTTTGCTAAAATCACCGAATGCAAAAAGATAGCAGGTTGTGTAACCTTAGTCTCTTTTAACTGCTCTGCAGTTCCTTCAAACATAATGTCTGTTATTTTAAACCCTAAAATATCATTTGCTTTTTCAAAGTATTCTTTCGCTAATGGTGACTTTTCGTATAAATCCAATCCCATTCCTGTAAATTGCGCTCCTTGACCTGGAAAAATATATGCTTTCATAATAATATGTAATCGTTAAGTTGTTAAACTGTTTAATAGCGACAAAAATAATCATTTTTATTAGAAGCTGATTCCTGCTTTTCGTTATATATTTTACCAACAAACTTCTAACTTCTAACAAAATTCGTAACTTCGTTTTATGACATATAAAGACAAACAACTTGCAAATAGAATTTACCTAATTCTTGCTGCTCTTTTTATAGCCTCTTTAGTAACCTCTAACTTAATATTCCAAAAATTCTTTTATTGGTATCCTTTTGATATTCAAGTTTTCGATACAAAACTTTTTGAAGTTTCTGCAGGACTTTTACCTTATCCAATTACGTTTTTAATTACCGATATTTTATCAGAAATTTATGGAAAACGAAAAGCAAATGAGGTGGTTATTGCAGGAATTTTTGCTTCCTTTTTCTCGCTAATCATTATCTATGTTTCTAAAGAAGTACCAGCTACATCTTGGTCTCCTGTAAATAACAGTATTTTTGTCAATGTGTTTGGTGCAGCCCCTTTAGCAGTTTTCGCTTCGATGATGGCGTATTTGTTTGCCCAATTTATAGATATTAGAATTTATCATTTTTGGAAACAATTAACGAAAGGAAAACACTTGTGGTTGCGTAATAATTTCTCAACCTTTTCTTCTCAAATCATTGACACTCTAACCGTTTTAGTCTTATTATGTTTATTCGGCATTATCGATTGGAAAAACTTTTTAGGCCTTTTACTAAGTGGTTTTATTTTTAAAATACTAATTGCAGCTTTAGACACCCCAATTTTATATTTGGTTGTTAATGCTTTTCGAAAAAGATTCAACTTAGCAATCAATGAAGAAATTGATGATAAAGTTCTCATTGAAAAGGTTCAAGACGTAAATGAAATGAGTGTGTAAAATTTAGAGAAATTTTTCTAATTATTAAAAAAAATATTGCGTCTAAACCCTCAGAAATACGATTAAAGATGAAAAAAATAAGTTTACTTTTTGTGATACTTTTTGTATACCTACAAAACAATGCACAAACATCAATTTTTAACAACTTACTACAAGCTCATGTTTCTGATGACGGAATTGTAGATTATAAATCTTTTAAATCAGATTATTCAAAATTAGACACTTACCTCTCTTATTTAGAAAAAACAACACCTAAAATCTCTTGGTCAGAAAATAAACAAAAAGCATTTTGGATTAATGCTTATAACGCTTATACGATAAAATTAATCTTAGAAAACTATCCACTAAAAAGTATTTTAGACATTAAAAAGGATAGCAAAACAGCCTGGAAAATTCCTTATGCAAAAGTAGGTAGCAGAATTTATACTTTAGACTACATTGAACATGAAATTCTACGTGAAAAATTATTCGATCCAAAAATTCATGTGGGCCTTAATTGCGCCTCCGTTTCTTGTCCTAAGTTATTAAATATCGCTTTTACAGAAAATAATGTAGAAACTAAATTAACCAAATTGATGAAGGCTTTTATCAATGACTCATCTAGAAACAAAATAGATAAAAAGAAAGTTCAAATTTCAGAAATATTTAATTGGTTTAAAAGTGATTTTACCAAAAACGGTACTATAATAGATTACTTAAATATATATTCAAATACAAAAATTAAGTCTAACGCAAAAATTAGTTATAAGAAATACGACTGGTCTTTAAACGGTAACTAAACGACTCTTTTTAACAAAAATTATTAAAAACAAATTGTATCTTTCAATTTTAAAATTAAAATCAATTTATGTCAAAATCATATTATGACGCAACCGATTTAAGAAAGTTCGGTAATATAACTGAATGGAGTGAAGAACTTGGAAACAAATTCTTTGATTATTATGGAAAAGTCTTTGAAGAAGGCGCATTAACCGCTCGTGAAAAAAGTCTAATTGCCTTAGCTGTGGCCCATACAGAACAATGTCCTTATTGTATTGATGCTTATACAAAAGACACGTTACAAAGAGGCGTTACTAAAGAACAAATGATGGAAGCCATTCATGTTGGTGCTGCTATAAAAAGCGGTGCAACTTTAGTACATGGTGTTCAAATGATGAATAAGGTAAATAAAATTGATGGATAACTAATTATGAATTTTAAAGTACGATTTATGAGTTAAAATACTCTTTTCGTAATTCATAATTCTACATTCGTAATTAAATGAAAAAATCATTAAAAGCAAGAAATAACGACATCGCAAATACTTCTCGTCAACTAGAAATTCTGTCAAAAGGTATTTTTGCAGATGGAGAATTACCCACATTTGCAGCTAAAATTTCAACAACCAATCAATTTCCACTCCGTCCTAAAAAGTTAGAGGTTTTACAAATAAATTTGGGCTATATGTGTAATCAGGTTTGTGAGCATTGTCATGTAGATGCAGGCCCAGATCGTAAAGAAATCATGACTATAGAAACCATGCAGCAATGTTTGGAGGTCATCAAAAAAACAGAAGCTCATACCTTAGATTTAACTGGTGGTGCGCCAGAAATGAACCCAAATTTCAAATGGTTTGTAGAAGAAGCATCAAAAGCAGGAATTAAAGATTTTATTGTGCGTTCTAATTTAACCATTATTAGAGCTAACAAAAAATATTACGATTTACCCCAATTCTTTAAAAAATACAACATTCATGTTGTTTCTTCTATGCCACACTGGACACGAGGAAAAACCGACAAACAGCGTGGTGAGGGTGTTTTCGATAAATCGATTAAAGCTTTACGAGAATTGAATGCTGTAGGGTATGGAATAGAAGGTTCTAGTTTAAAATTAGATTTAGTCTATAATCCTTCAGGAGCATTTTTACCTGGAGATCAAATGGGCTTAGAGCGTGATTTTAAAAAGGCCTTAAAGGAAGATTTTAATATCGATTTTCATAATTTATTTGCCATTACCAATTTACCAATCAGTAGATTTTTAGATTATCTCATTGCATCAGAAAATTACGAAGATTACATGTATGCTTTGGTTGATGCTTACAATCCTGCAGCTGTAGAAAATGTAATGTGTACCAATACCATTTCTGTAAGTTGGGATGGTTGGTTGTATGATTGCGATTTTAATCAGATGCTAAATTTAAAAGTAGCTAGTAAAGTAAAACATATTGCCAATTACAACGAAGAATTGCTACAAAACAGAAATATCATTATCAACCAACATTGTTATGGTTGTACAGCTGGTGCAGGTAGTAGCTGTCAAGGAACTGTTGCGTAAAGCCTCATTTTCTTCGAGATATTTCCAGAAAAAAGAAGAAATTCAGCAAGTTTGAAAAAATAAATTGCAATTGACTATAGTCAATTGTAAAAAATAAAAATTTAAAATGAGTTATTTAGAAACCACCAAAGACGTTTATAAAGAAGCAGCCTTAACACCAGATGTTGGTTTATGCTGTACCACCAATCCTATTTGGGAATTACCAGGATTAAAAATTCCTAGAATTATGCAAGAAATGAATTACGGTTGTGGTTCTACTGTGCATGCAAGAGATTTAACCAACAATCCAAAAATGTTATATGTGGGTGTTGGTGGTGGAATGGAGCTATTGCAATTTGCTTACTTCAACAGAAATAAAGGGGGGGTTATTGGTTTAGATGTGGTGGATGAAATGCTAGAAGCGTCTCGTAAAAACTTTAAAATCGCAGAAGAACAAAACAATTGGTTTAAAAGCAACTTTGTAGATTTACGCAAAGGAGATGCCATGAATTTACCAGTAGAAGACAATTCTATTGATGTTGCCGCTCAAAACTGTTTGTTCAATATTTTTAAATCTGATGATTTACAAAAAGCCATTGCAGAAATGTACCGAGTGCTAAAGCCTCATGGTAAATTGGTAATGAGCGATCCTACTTGCGAACAGGAAATGAATGATGAATTAAGAAATGACGAACGCTTGCGTGCTTTATGTTTAAGTGGTAGTTTATCCATTGCAGATTATGTAAAAGCGTTAACCGATGCTGGTTTTGGCACTATTGAAATTAGAGCAAGAAAACCATACCGTATTTTAGATCCAAAGAATTATCCAACTAACAAATTGATTTATATAGAATCAATAGAAGTGGCTGCTATAAAAGATCCAATGCCTGCTGATGGCCCCTGTATTTTTACAGGTAAAGCAGCCATTTATTTTGGTAATGAAGATTATTTTGATGATAATGCAGGTCATGTTTTATTAAAAAATCAACCCTTAGCCATTTGCGATAAAACTGCAGGAGCTTTAGCTGCTTTAGGTAGAGATGATATTTTTATTTCAGAAAGTACCTATCATTATGATGGTGGTGGATGTTGCTAATTGAAAATTACAAACTTTATGTCATTTCGAGCGCAGTCGAGAAATCTTTTACTGATTTTTACCAGAAACCCAGAATTGGGCAAAGCAAAAACACGTTTGGCAAAAACCGTAGGTGATAAAACGGCTCTAGATATCTATAAATTTTTATTAGAAAAAACTAAAAACATTGTTGTTGAAGTAAAAAGTGCAGACAAGGCTGTGTACTATTCAGTAAAAATTAGAGAAAACGATATTTGGAATGCCAATACCTTTCAAAAATACCAACAATTTGGGGAGGATTTAGGAATACGAATGCAAAATGCCTTTCAAAACGGATTTAATGCAGGTTACCAAAAAGTACTCATTATTGGAAGTGATTTGTATGATTTAACATCAGAAATTATAGAAAATGCTTTTGAAAAGTTAGATAAAAACGATGTTGTAATTGGACCTGCAAAAGATGGAGGCTATTATTTATTAGGCATGAATTCGTTTCAAGAAAATATTTTTAAAAACAAAAAATGGGGCACAGAAAGTGTTAGAAAAGATACGTTAGCAGATTTAAATGATAAAAAAGTATTTTTGTTAAAAGAATTAAATGATGTAGATGTATTTGAAGATATAGAACATCACCCCGCATTTCAAATCTTTTTAAAGTAATGATAAATAAAAAACAACAACTGCAAGAAACCACTCAATTTTTAAAAACAAACGGAATTACCAACCCAGAAATAGGCATTGTTTTAGGTACAGGTTTAGGGAAGTTGGTGGATGAAATAGCTATTGAAAAAGAAATTTTATATGCAGATATTCCTCATTTTCCACAAGCAACTGTTGAATTTCATTCAGGTAAATTAATTTACGGAGAATTATCTGGCAAAAAAGTAGTGGTAATGTCGGGTCGTTTTCATTTATACGAAGGCTATAATGCTTGGAAGGTAACCTACGGAATTAGAACAATGCATGGTTTAGGAATCCAAAATTTACTAATCTCTAACGCTGCTGGTGCCATCAATTTAGATTATAAAAAAGGCGATTTAATGCTGATTGAAGATCATATTAATTTACAAGGAGCATCACCTTTAGCATTTAAAGAGGCCAAAGATTTTGGAAATATTTTTGCAGATATGTTAGCGCCTTATTCTGAGAAGATCAATTCAAAAATGATAGAGGTAGCAAAACAAAACAACATTCAGTTACATTTAGGAGTTTATGTAAGTGTATTAGGACCGCAACTAGAAACTAGGGCAGAATACAGAATGCTGCAAATTTTAGAAACCGATGCTGTAGGCATGAGCACTGTACCCGAAGTTATTGTTGCCAAACAACTCAATTTGCCTTGTGCCGCAATTTCTGTATTAACAGATGAGTGCGATCCAAAAAATTTACAACCTGTAGATATTTCAGAAATTATTGCCATTGCTGGTGAAGCAGAACCTAAAATGATTATCTTGTTTAAGGGAGTTATCGAAATACTATAAAGCTATGCAAGACTCTTAGGTTTTCAAAACCTGAAAGGTCTAAATTACATATTATATCAACAACCATTTTAAATCCGTTATTCAACAAAAAAAAGGCGCCAATTCTATGTAAAAAAAGCAATAGGTTTTTTTTGAAAGCTTTTTATAAAATTCTTACAATTTTCAAACCTAATAAATCTACTTAAAATAGTATTTTTAGCATAAATTAGAAAAAGACCCTTCAGGTTTTAAAAACCTGAAGGGTCTAGATTACATATTATATGAACAACCATTTCAAATCCATAATTCTACAAAAAACAGGAGCAACTTCCTTACAAGAAAAAGAGATTATTCAATCGCTTTGGAGTGGTTATGGCAACATTAAACGCATTACTTTACATGGTGGTGATATAAAAAGTGTGGTGATTAAAAACGTACAATTACCTAAACAAAATACACATCCCAAAGGGTGGAGTAGCGAAATTGGACATTTAAGAAAACTAAAATCGTATCAAGTAGAGACTTTTTGGTATCAAAATTATAGCAGTAAAAGCTTAGCGCGTTTGCCAAAATGTTATGGAGTTACCCAAAAAGATGATGAAGTGCTCATTATTTTGGAAGATTTAAACGCAGCTAGTTTTTCGTTGCGAAAACAAAATGTCAATTGGCAAGAAGTTGAGGCATGTCTAGAATGGTTGGCAAAATTCCACGCAAGTTATCTGGGTGAAGTTCCAAAAAATATTTGGGACATTGGCACCTATTGGCATTTAAAAACTAGACCACAAGAATTGCAAGCTTTAGAAGATAATTCTTTAAAAAATGCGGCTTCAAAAATTGATAAAAAGTTGAATAATTGCATATACAAAACCTTTGTGCATGGAGATGCAAAATTAGCCAACTTTTGCTTTTCTGAGTATGGAAAAGTAGCTGGAGTAGATTTTCAGTATGTAGGCGGTGGTTGTGGCATAAAAGATGTTGCGTATTTTATTGGAAGTTGTTTACCAGAAAAAGAATGTGAACGCTTAGAAAACAAAATTTTAGATACCTATTTTACATATTTGCACAATGCATTAGGTAATAAAAACGAAGCTCTAGAAAAAGAATGGCGTGCATTATATCATGTAGCTTGGGCAGATTTTCATCGTTTTTTAAAAGGATGGAGTCCTGGACATTGGAAAATTAATTCTTACAGCGAACGCATAACCCAACAAGTGATTAAAAATTTATAAAATGGATATACAACACCTTACTAACATTGCTATAAAAGCAGCTTTAGCTGCTGGAAAAATCATTAAGAAAGCAATGCGTGAGGATGTAATTGTAGCGCATAAAGAAGGTGGCAATACCTATGCATCTCAAGTGGTTACCAAAGTAGATATTGCTTGCGAAAAAATGATTCTAAAACACCTAAAACCCACTTGTAAGAATTTTGATATTGCATTACTTTCTGAAGAAACTCAAGATGATGGAAGCCGGTTTGAGAAAGGTTATTTCTGGTGTATAGACCCAATGGATGGTACTTTGGCGTTTATCAATAAAACACCAGGCTTTTCTGTGGCAATTGCTTTGGTTGATAAAAATGGAACCCCACAAATAGGTGTGGTTTATGATCCAAATACAGGAAATTTGTATTCGGCTACAAAAGACAAAGGCGCTTTTAAAAACGGACAACCTTGGAAAGTAACCGCTAACAACAAGTACTTGACCTATGTAACTGACAAAAAATTAGCAGATACACCCAACAAAAGTAAAATTCTAGCTGTTTTAGATGATAAAATCAATACTTTGGGCTTCTCAGCATACAAAGAAATTGCTGGCGCTGGCGCTGTGTTAAATGCCATTTTAGTAGCAGAACATGCACCAGCCCTCTTTTTAAAACTTCCCAAAAAAGAAAAAGGTGGGGGTTCTATTTGGGATTATGCTGCCACTGCGTGTATTTTTAAAGAACTGGGCTTAGAAGCTACAGACTTTTATGGAAAACCTTTAGAGTTAAATAGAAAAGATGGTTCTTTTATGAATAAAAAAGGGATTTATTGTAGCTCTTAAGTGGATTGAAACACCTCTACTTTTAGGGCATAAAAAACCTCAATAACAAAGATAAAACTTGTTATATACCAAAAATTATAATCAAAAATTAATATATTTGATTGGATATAATTACTTCTGCGCAATTTGAGGGAAAATTTTCAAATTATACCAAATTTTGGTATTTTTGAATTAAATTAGTTTCAAAATGAATAAAAACACATCAATATCACTCGGAAATTATTTTGACCAATTCGTTCAAAGTAGTATTAGCAAAGGAAGATTTAAAAACGTTAGCGAAGTTATTCGTGCAGGGTTAAGACTTTTGGAAGAAGAAGAAAGTAAAGTAATTGCTTTGAAAAACGCAATTCAAGAAGGAATTGACAGTGGAATTGCTCACGATTTTGACCCAAAAAAACATCTCGAATCACTAAAAGCGAAAAAACACTCGAATGCCTGAATATAAACTGACGAATAAAGCTGTTGCTGGAATAAATTCTTTAAGTTAGATTTAGCCAGTTTAACTGGGTTTTCTTTTACGACTAAGGCTAAACGTTTTTTTAGTTCTTTATCAAACTAATGTGTCTCTGACTTGTTTTAATATCTCGTCATAACCTGCTTCATCAATCTTAGACACCTTACTACAAATAGGACAAATAATTGAATTTATTGCTTTATATTTTAGTTAGTTATTTTTAATCTACACAACACAATGTATTAATTCTAAACTTCAATTCTTCAATCCATAATCGTTAGAAATTCTTCGGGGTGACTGAGATAATGGTCTATTTCTTTTAATTGATTCATTTTACTTTTAAGACCGATGAGCTCGTGTAAAAACGCATTTTCAGATTTTAATTTTGAATAATGAATCTGTTGTATGGTATTTATGCCCGTTTTTTCGTAGTGTAAACAAACTGAATTATTTTCATTTATTTTTTCTAAAAAAGTATCTATCGTTGTGGTATTAAACGTGCTTTTAATTGCATTGAATTGCTTTATTAAATTTGATAGTCGCTTTTTTCTTGAGCTGATGCCTTGTTTAAAATACCATGACTGCCCATCAGGTTCTTCAAACTTTCGCTTTAAGATCGCATATTCCATAAGAAGACCAGCCAAAGTCGAATGGTTTTGCTTTTTTACAAATAAGGCTTTTAACTTTTTAGCATCTAAAGGCATATCCCTAATCTATTCTATTAGTTCTTTCAAATGCTCAAACACCATCACCATAGCTAGGGTGTCTAACTCACAATACTTCAACAGGGCTTTGCGTAGCGTACCTCTTTCTAAATCGCTCATGTCGGTATATTGGGTTAACCCGTATGCGGTTAAAGCAGCTCCACCATTATTAATTTCGTCAATGTCACTTTTACGCTCAAAATCAGTATCCCACTCTTTAAAAGGCTTATCCAAAGACTTATAAGGGTCTTCTATTTCGCCATCTTTTAGACGTAACCATTGGTGATTACTCGGGAAATTCTCACTCGTCATATTGATGTCTGCAATCGGTTGACTGTACTTTTCTTTAATGAATTCAGAAGTTTTAAAAATAGCGGGTAAAATAGCTTTTATGGAATTACTCCCTTTGGTATGTGGGTTGTAATAATAAGCTTTGATTACTTCACAAAGATCAATCATACCTCTTTCAGGTTGCCAAAGTTCGCCTTTGTAATCCTTGTCCTTTGGTGGCGTCGTCAATGTCTTTATAAAGTTGATTAAGCTTTCTTTATCAGGCTCAGTTGAAGCTTCTAATTGCCGTTTGACTTGATTTAGGGTAGAATTTTCATAAGGTGAAAACTGAAACACAGAACCGTTATTTTGCTCTAAGGCTGCTTTTAGTGCTCTTACAAACTCAAAATTAGGAAACTCACCTGGGTTCACATTAATAAATTCGGTAGCGTGTTCTATACGTCCATCTTCATGGTAAATATGGTGAGAAAACTGAAACACTACTTTTTCATAAGGATGCTGACCTTTATAAAAAGGAAGAGCCACTGTAGAAGCTTCAAAATCAATAAAATTATAAGGCGGTATCCAAGAAGCCATTTCACTTTTCAATTCTTGATCTAAAGTTTCAAAAGTGAAATTATCAGGGTCTAATGCTTTTTGTTTTTGCAAAATTTGCCTTTCATAAAGCGACCAACCATTCAAAACCTGTTTTGATTCACTTTTTGGTTGGAATTGTTCATCATTTATATCTTCTAATTTTAGGGCCTTTAATTCATTGAATTCTTTAAGTTTAGTATGATGCAGCTTTGAGATCTCAAAAGCATTTGGTGCTCTAAAATCTACTTCTTTCCAGTTTAATTGCTTTTGAAAACAGTCTTTAAAGCCTGATTTTTTATCCTTTGAGGCTGCATCGGTTTTAAACTCGCAATGTTTACATTTTCCAAAATTTAGAGGATAACTAAAGTAGCGGTCGTCTTGATAGGTTTTAGATAAGACTTCAATGGCATCTTCAAATTGATAGTCTTCTAAAATGCGATGCTCTCCTGTTTCAATTTTAGTAATCATCTCAGAGACATCTTTAAGAGATAAGACCGAATCTTCTGGCAGGTTTAGCTGTGCTAATTGGTCTGCCTTTTTTTCTATTCCGGTTCTACTATTGCTGTTCTTTTTAATGCGGAACATTTGATTTAGCCCATCTATAGATGCCGTTTTATTTTGATCAGCTAGCATTAAGTAGGGCTTGACATTAAATTGCGGATGTGCTTTTTCTATAACGTATTTTTGAAAAGCTACATCAAACAAATACAAATTCCAATCAGCATTATATTTCACATCCTTCTTCTTATCCCCTTCTTTAAATGACTTGGCCTTTACTTCAATTAAATTGATGTGATTTCCTTTTTTCTCTAAAATATCAACACGAATAAATAAATTATTGTACTTAAAAGCAGCCTCATAAATCACTACATTCTCCTTTTGCAGTTGGTCATTCGTTTCTGTTACTTTTTGTTCATAATCATAATGAGGAGAATTATCATCATCAACTAAATAACCACCTGGGTAATGCATACGTGCTAATTCTTCTACCTGAAAGCCCCCTGATGCTAAAGCTTCTAAAAACGGATTATTGTTTTTTTGATTGGCATAGTCATCCTTCTTGGTGTAAAACAATTTATTAGGGCATTCAAGGCCTAATTTAAAACGTGATTTAGTTAAGTATCTCATAATTGCGGCTTAAAATTTATTTCAGATGGATTAGTCATTTAGTTTAAAATAGTCTAAAATGGCTTCCCAATTCGGGTGTTTATTAAATTTGTCGTTGACATAATCCCAACCAAAATGAAGGTGTGATCCCTTAAAATTTCCTGCGCCGTTAGCTATTCGATCATCGATTAAATAGTCGCCATTGAGCAAATCTTTACGGTGGGTAATGATTACTTTTTTATAAAACAGCTCACCAAAATAACGCTCAACCCATAAGCGTTTATGCATCCAAGCGCTAGGATTATCCCAGGGTGCAGTGGTTAAAATAAATAATTCATATTGACCAGAGTTGTTGAGTTTTTTTACCGCTTCAATAGCACCTACTATAGGTTCTAAGTGCTCAAATATACCAGGAATATTATCAGGTTCAATGTTACTTTTAGCTAGGCCTTTTGCTGGTATATTAGCAATAGCTTTGCTAAAATCAGCCAGAACCCCATCCATATCTATGTAAATAATAGGCTTGTTCATATAATATTAGCGGATTAACTTTTGGAGACATTTTACCTTTTGCCAGCTGCCTTGTGCATCTTTATGATTCAAATAGGTATCACTTCCTCCAGATAAACCAATACCATAGGTGTTTTGATTGATGACCTCATTTTCTGAAATCCAGTCAAAACCGTGTGTTGATTTACCTTTTTTTCCTTTTACAATCGTGTCAAGTAAGGTTCCTCTCCAGCGTTTTTCAATATTTCGAGTTGTAGTTCACTTTAGTGAAATAAAAAGTAAATTACATCTTGTTACCATTTTTAATAAATCTTCTCCAGGTTTCGTCTTTTAGATCCTGAATATCTTTAGTTAAATTACTCAGATTCTTCACAAAGTATTTTTTTAGTTCATCATAATTTCCGTATTTCTCTATATTAACAGTACGGCTACAGAATGATTTACCTCTAGATCCATTGAATTTATTGTCCCAACATAAACTACTTTTTAAATTTTGAAAATTCTTATCTGATAAAAACACTTCAACCTTTTCGTTATAATCCTTACGAAAATTACTACTTTTTGAAATATTAACATTATTATAATCATATGCGGCAAAATAGAATTTCATCTTCGCACTGTTTGTATTGTGTTCATATTGCAAACCTATTCTAGCAGTTTTTTGCTTAGCTGTCTTAGCTTTTGGAAATGGAAAGTTTGGGATTAAAAAACTAGCTTGAATTAAGAAACCTCCATTATTTCCAGTATCGGTAACGAAATTTGTTTCAAAATCTAATGGGTCAGTATTTTTTAAATTAAAACCTGGTCTAACTTTCTGAAATCTTTTATCCTGACTAAGCTCATGTTCGAGCAATAAAAACCATTCCTGAAGTGCACTAATTTCAATAATTTTAAAAGAATTTTTTACAGCTTTTTGAACATTAGAATGATTTAAATAAGTAGATGTGTTTAAACCTTGATTCCCTAAAGTAAATTTTTCTGTTAAAAATAAAATATACTCTTTTGCTGAAGCCGATGGGTTTTTGATATACTGTAAATTATCGACTACTAAATTCTCATAAGACATTGTAATCCAAGGGTTTTTTAGCTTATGGGATTCAATAACATCTTCTCTCCAACTATTTAAATGTGGCAATTTCTTTTTTAAAATATGACTTGGCTTTAGAAAAGTAAATTTCCACCTTTTAATGTCACCTAAATCAATATTGATTTTATCAATATAGTTTTTTGATTTGTCCGATTTACTATCCAAAAGTGCATCCGATAAACTATTAATAAAGCTAACACTTGATAACCTTGTGAAATAGTATTCTGTTTGTGATAATGTTTTCTTATTACTATTTTGAGTGTGCTTATCCTTCTTTTTAAAAGACTCTGAAGCCTTTATCTTGTTTTCAATATGTATAAAATTAAGTTCATTTTTTATTTTATAGATTACAAGAATGTCTATTTGTTTTATTTCAGCTATTGCTTGGACAAATATCGCTTCTTTAAATTTGGTTTTTCCTAAAATAGACTCTAATAAAGCACTTTGAAACTCTGGATATTTATTCAATAACCATGTTATTGCTTTACTGTGAAAAAGTTCTCTGTTGAAATTAGAGACCGTTTCTATAAACGTTTTATTTGTTGTCATCTTTTTATTTTTGTTTAGGTTTTCTCTTAAGTTCCAAATAGCTTTGGTAAATCTGTTAACGAATTAACTTTTGGAGTGTTCTCTCCTTTTGCCAATTGCCTTGTGCATCTTTATGATACAAATAGGTATTACTTCCTCCTGATAAACCAATACCATAGGTGTTTTGATAGATGACCTCATTATCTGAAATCCAGTCAAACCCGTGTGTTGATTTATCTTTTTCTCCTTCTACAACCGTATCAAGCCAAGTGCCTCTCCAGCGTTTTTTTCCACTCCGGGTAGGGGTCCAATTTGAGGAAATTTTACTTATTCGTTCACCGTTTTTATAACTATTAACTTGCTTTAAAAAATTTATGGCGCTTATGCAAAAAGCTTTATCAGTTGTTTTTACGATTTCAAAATTTACTTCTAACTGCTCAAATATAGAGTGATTGATGGCAAAAAAATGATTGTTATAATACCTACCATCTATGATACTATCACTTTTCTCTTTTTTTGACAATATGCGTTTTAATTTTGGGTAGGCTTTAAATAATTTGTTGTCGATACGCTTTTCGTGCACAACATGATAAACGGTTAAAGCATGATTTAAAGCTTCCGAAAGGGAGGCATAAGCAAAACTATCCACTATAAAAACAGATGTATGATGTGCCAAATAATCCTCGACAAGTTCACTTGCTTCTCGTTCAACCTTATCAACGACTTCCTGCGTCACATGCATCGTGAGCTCTTCAACCTTTTCATAAATTGGTAGAAGGTCTATGTTCTTTTCGAGACCACAAGAACTGTAAAAGGCATTGTGTTGCTCAAAGTCATCTTTACTGTAGCGTATCCCAAAGAGTTTGTTATGCAGACCTTCTACATAAGTTAATGATTTTGAAAACAACAACTCCTGTGTTTTAGTCATCTAAATGGTATTTATTAATAAATAACTCGACTGATAAGTTATCGGTAAGCAACTGTACTCCCCATTTTCAAGAAAATCTTCTATTTTGACGTCTTTTTTATATCTCTTCATTTTTATGCTTTTATAGGTTGTAACTATTCTTTTTCACTTAGATCAAGACCTAGCATTTTCATAATCTTTTGCCATAGCGATAGTTTTGCCTCAGGTTTTTGAGACATTTGATCATCCTTCTCACTATTAGGCGTATGCGTTGAAATTTCATATCCCAAACTCATGCTTAACTTGATGAATTTTTGGATATTCGTGAAGCCCCACTGATTAGAAACCACTACATGAGCTCCATTCATAATTTTAAGTGGTTCACGCATGTTAAAACGCTTAGGATCTTTTACATCAGACTCTTTCCGAATAAAGCCTTTCGAGCCTTGTACTTCATCAGGAAACACCTTTTGTATGTCTTCAAAACTGGGATTGTTTTTCTCTACCCAGTCTTTAACGATGGTAAAAACTAATTGTCGTTTGTTTAGGTTTTCGCCTAAATCTTCTACTGTATACTTAGAGTAATCTCTTGCCATTTTTTATCTTAAATCGCTATAATCCTTCAAGTGAATGCACTCCATCTGACTCAAAGAAATTATCTAAATCATATTCATTTAATTTGAAAATATTACTTAGTTCTTCCTTTGCAGTATCATCATCTTCAAAAAAATATTTATGTGCTATGGAAATATCCACATCATTAATTTTCGTAATCCACAACTGTGGTACCCAATCATAATTTAATGTATATTTAGAAGTGATTCTTTTTATATCATCTACATGTTTAGAATCATTAAAAATAGTATTACTGATAGTAGTCAAATATTCAGTGGTGATAGGTGTTATAAATTCAAGACTTAATGTACTTACCGGCAAATCAAAGTAAGAACAATTATTTACATCTTCAGAATTCTCCATGTTTCTAATTAAAACGCGAACTGAATTGATTACTTCATTTTCATTAAAATCTGTTTTAATTTGAGCTGAATTTGCTATTGTGACATATCCCAATTTTTCACTAGCAGCTATAAAATCATTAATATTCTCTCCCCACTGATTAGAAACTACCACATGTGCGCCATTCTTAATTTTAATTGGTTCACGCATATTGAAGTGCTTTGGGTTTTTTACATCAGACTCTTTCCGAATAAAGCCTTTTGATCCTTGAACATCATCTGGAAATACCTGTTGTAAGTCTTCAAAACTTGGTTTGTTTTTTTCTATATAGTCTTTTACGATGGTAAAAACTAGTTTTCGTTTATTTAGGTTCTCACCTAAACCTTCTACTTTGTACTTGGTGTAATCTCTTGCCATTAATTTTAGTTTTTTCCTTTACTTATGTTTTGTTTGATGTCCATTAGTTGTAAATTAGTTTCAGAAGCAATCAAATATAATTCTTTTAGCAAATCTTCTGGATTGATTGATTTGATAAAATCTTTGCTATAATTCTCTCTAATATATTTTTGAGAACTTACACGACTTAATTGCGAATATTTGCTGAGTTTTAATTTTTCGAATTTGTTCTCATTTTTAAGAATTTGATTTTTTATTTCAGTAGTTATTAAGTTAAAGCAATTCAATTTAGAAATATTTTTGTTCATTACTTCATATAATGAAGTTTCGTGGTCTATTGCAATATCTTTAATGTTTGAAATTTGCATAGGTGCAAGCGTAACATTGTCGGTTAACTTTGTAAATATTTGAAAGTTCTTTCCTTTTATGCTAACAAATACATTGGCAGAATTGTTAAAAATCAGCTTCTCAATTTTGCTGAGTTCAATTTTTTTATTTTCAACAAACAAATGAATATTTCCAAGTAGTTTATTGTTCCATTCTTCAAATGCTTTTCTGTTACCAATAATGTTAAAATAAGATACAATAAAACGTATAGGGTAATAAATATTATCATATGTACGGTCTTGAGTATTTATCCTTAACTTAAAGTTAGCAAAAACGTCTTTTTTTGAGTATTCATAAATTATATCTTCTGAGGCACATTCTGATTCGCTAAATTCGTAAGGCAAAGAATTTATATTATCCAATAAATCAGACTCCTGGTCTGTTTGCTGATCTTCTTCTGATACAATATAATCGTTTTCAATTAAGAACTCTAAATAAGCATATAAACCACTTTTATAATTTTGCAAAGTTTTAAGCGGACGACCAAAACGCATTTCTGCATCTTTTATAGAAAGTTGTTGAATCATAAAATCAATAGCATTTGTTTTTAATTTACTCGATGAAATATTGCTATCAAGTATGTCGAACAATCTATAAGATTTTATATTTTTAATTTCAATAGTTTTGCTTGCACCCGAAACATAACTTAAATACGATTTTGCAGATGATTCTGAAATTCCTAAATTTTTAATTAACCATTGATTAAATTCTTCTTTTTGATGAAATTCGGTTGTCATAAGTAATTTTTTTTATTTAAATTTTATATTTAAGAAACGTCTGCTTTTTTATAACAGGGTTTCGAATTGTGTTGAAATATTATCATCAGTTTTTTTTAGTGTGACAGGAAACTTTTTTAAGTCTTCAAAACTAAGGTTGTTTTTTCTGACCAGTTTTTTTTTGATGGTAAAAACCAATTGTCTATCTATGAGTATAAAATAGTTTTCTAAAATTACCATAATTTCAAAACTCAGGCACTATACTTTTATCGCCCTCTTCAAATACTAAAAGTCCTGTAATTACTTCCTCTTTTAGCATATCTCTTTTTTCAAAAGGCATTGCAGCTTCATCAGGAAAATTTTCTTGAGAAGCCTCATTGAGGTACTTTTTAATAAATTCTGACCGCATGTTGAATAGCTTTTCTGAAATTTCATTCCAATCATAACCAAAATCCTCTAATGAGTTGTGGTCTGTCAATTCATTATCTTCATCAGTAAACTCTTCAAAATCCTCAGGTGAACTGCTTGAACCATATACTTTAGTTTTGATGTCATAAAAGTAATATTGGGCATTAAACCCTCCTCTTACAGGTTCTAAAAAAACAATCAGGGTATATTTTTCATTAGTCTGCACTATTTCAGCTTCTACCAATGCTAGGTCATTGCCTTTATTGTTATCTTCAACCTTGATCTTGGTGTAATCTCTTGCCATTTTGTTATTGTTATTAGTTATACTTGACTTTTCAATTGAATATCCAAGATTTGTAGCATAATCTATAAACCTTTTAATATTCTCTCCCCATTGATTACAAACCACCACATGAGCGCCATTTTTAATCTTAAGTGGTTCTTTAACATTGTATCGCTTAGGATCTCTAACCTCGGCTTCTTTTTTAACAACTCCCTTTGAACCTTGTATTTCATCTGGAAAAGCTTTTTGTAAGTCTTCAAAACTGGGGTTATTTTTTTCTGCATAGTCTTTTACTACGGTAAAAACTAATTGTCTTTTGTTTAGGTCTTCACCTAAACCTTCTATGTTGTACTTGGTGTAATCTCTTGCCACTTTTGTTTTTTTTTTAAAATTAATTCAGAATTTATATGTTAGAATCTCTAAAATCTTCTGCGAGCCTCAGATAGTCGTATCCCATATCCAAACCTGCATCTAAGAAGTGTATCCCTTTAATAGTACAAAATCTCCCATCCATTTCGTAATCGTGAATGTCATAACCAATAATTTTCAAGATATCAATAACTATATCGGAGATAAAATCTTCATCTACTGTATCTTGAAATACTTTTTTGTAAGCCTCAACATTATTAGCAACTATGAATTCAGCTATTTCTTCTGATTGTGCGTTATCAACGCTTCCTAATAAAGTCAAAACAAATAAAGAGGCAAAGTGGTTATTAAAATCATCTTGACAGTATTCATTTGCCACCTTATAAACAACCGTTTCTCCACTTGCTATAATATCATGCCAATCATATCCATTTTCGATGGCTATATCCCAATTAAAATAAATGTCAAAGTCCTGGGCAGAATATACATCGCCATCAGAATCAACTCCCTCAATTTGGGTAAATAAAAATAAATACCCGCCATACTTAGGGCAATTACTAAAAGTAATTTCTTTCAGATTGTCATATAGTCCTTCTATTTTTTTGCAATCACTTTCATTCTCCCAGTCAAAGTGATTAAGTAACTCACTAGTAACAAATTTAAAATCAAGAACATTGTCATAATTCTGATGTTTAAAGTATTCTGTATATTTTTCTATTATATCCTCTGCTTCCGCTTCTCCGTCTGAACTAATCGAATAACCTAACACTTTAGCTTGAGCTATGAAATTAGCTATGTTGTCACCCCATTGATTCATAACAACTACATGGACACCTTGCTTTATTTTTAGTGGCTCACGCATATTAAAATATCTATGATTTTTTACTTCAGCTTCTTTACGAATTAGACCAAATTTATCAGGATTACCACCGTGAACTTCATCAGGAAAAGCTTTTTGCAAGTCTTCAAAACTTGGGTTGTTTTTTTCTACATAGTCTTTTACTACGGTAAAAACTAATTGTCTTTTGTTTAGGTTCTCGTCTAAACCTTCTACGTTGTACTTGGTGTAATCTTTTGACATTTTGGTTTATAATTTATATTAAAGTTATTTTCTGTTTTTCTATGATGGAATGTAATCATGGTCAAAAACATCATTTTCAATTAAATATTCAGCTATTGAAGGCCAATTGTGTAAATAACCATTCCACGAATCTTCCTCTTCATACTCTTCTAATTCAACTGTTAATGATATTAATGTGTTTTTTATGATGTAGCTATTGATATTCTGTTTTTTTTTAAAATGATACAGATTGAGTTATTAATGTTAACCATTCCTGCTTGTAGTCTAGCCAATTATTTTTCATCTCAGTTTTTCAAGATAGTTAATATGATATTTTTTAAAAGATTATTGTCTAAACATTCTAATTTGTATTTAGTGTAATCTCTACATCAAATAAAATAATTGTACCCGTTGTGCATTTTAAATAATGCTAATTTTAATATTATTAATATTCCTATCGAATATAAATTTATTGATGTACTGAACCGTTGTTAACGCTGTAATTTTTGATAATATTCTAGTTTTAAACCCT
>Ga0209654_1000075_pt1 | contig 98058 bp, 88 predicted proteins | sample SaaInl1SG_22_DNA_FD_184646 | JGI IMG/M metagenome (GOLD analysis project Ga0209654, IMG submission 184646) | Marine microbial communities from expanding oxygen minimum zones in the Saanich Inlet - ESP_161SG_22_DNA (SPAdes) (version 2) | ecosystem: Environmental > Aquatic > Marine > Intertidal... | reverse complement strand
TGTACTCAAGGTGGGAATCGAACCCACACTCCCGAAAGAACTGGATTTTGAATCCAGCGCGTCTACCAATTCCGCCACTTGAGCAAAGTATTGAGATTGCAAATGTATTAAATTATTTTATTTTAAAGTCTATAAATTAATTTCAAACTCAATAAATAATTTCTACTTTTGTAAACTCAAAACAACACAACTAAAAACAACTAAATGCCTACAAATCAATTAGCACCAAAACTTTTTGCCTGCAGACAAAGTAAAGATTTAGCAGCTAACATTGCCAAAGAATACAACACAGAGTTAGGAAATATTGAAATTACCTACTTTAGCGATGGCGAATTTCAACCTGCATTTGAAGAATCTGTTAGAGGAAGACGCGTTTTTATTATAGGGTCTACATTTCCAAATGCAGACAATCTTATGGAAATGCTTTTAATTTTAGACGCAGCAAAAAGAGCATCTGCAAGACATATTACTGCAGTAATGCCTTATTTTGGTTGGGCAAGACAAGATAGAAAAGATAAGCCAAGAGTTGCCATTGGTGCAAAATTAGTAGCAAAATTATTAGAAGCAGCAGGTGCTACAAGAATTATGACCATGGATTTACATGCAGATCAAATTCAAGGATTTTTTGAAAAACCAGTAGACCACTTATTTGCTTCTACCATTTTTATGCCATATATAGAAAGTTTACAATTAGACAATTTAACAATTGCCTCTCCAGATATGGGAGGTTCTAAAAGAGCCTACGCATATTCTAAACATTTACACGCAGATGTAGTTATTTGTTACAAACAACGTAAAAAGGCAAATGTAATTGGGCATATGGAGGTAATTGGAGAAGTAAAAGGTAAAAATATTATTCTCGTGGATGATATGATAGACACGGGAGGAACCCTAGCACATGCAGCTAACTTAATGAAAGAAAGAGGAGCAAAAAGTGTACGTGCAATTTGTACACATCCTGTTCTTTCTGGTGATGCTTATGAAAAAATAGAAAATTCTGCTTTAACAGAATTGATCGTTTCTGATACAATTCCGTTAAAAAAGACCACATCTAAAATAAAAGTAGTATCTTGCGCGCCATTATTCGCAGATGTTATGCATAAAGTGCAAGACAATACTTCGATTAGTGGAAAATTTATAATATAAATATTTAAAAACAAGTAATGAAATCAATTACAATTAAAGGATCAAAAAGAGAAAGCGTGGGCAAGGTAGCTACCAAAGCCTTACGTAATGCTGGTATGGTTCCTTGCGTTATTTACGGAGGAGATAAGCCAGTGCATTTTTCAGCAGAAGAATTAGCATTTAAAAACTTGGTATACACTCCAAACGTTTATACTGCTACAATTCATGTTGATGGACAAAAAATAGCTGCAATTTTACAAGACATTCAGTTTCACCCAGTAACAGACAAAATTTTACACGTAGATTTTTATCAGTTATTTGATGATAAAGAAGTAACAATGAATATTCCTGTAAAATTAACAGGTACATCTCCTGGTGTATTAAATGGTGGATCTTTACGTTTTACAAACCGTAAATTAAAAGTAAAAGCTTTACCAGCTAACTTACCAGATTTTGTAACAGCAGATATTTCTAGTTTAAAAATAGGAAATAAATTATTTGTAACATCATTAGCCAATGATGATTATACATTTATGCACCCAGACAATACAGTAGTTGTACAAGTTAGAACTTCTCGTAACGCAGTTGCAGAAGACTTAGATGACGAAGAAAGTACAGATGAAGCTGCAGAAGCACCAGCAGCAACAGAATAGTTACATTCTAAATATAATTTAAAAAGCGTTGCAAATTTGCAACGCTTTTTTATTTTCCCAGAGTTCGTCTTAAAATCTTTTAAGATCTTATAAACTTCAATTTAAGTTCGGTGTATCATCCATAGAATTCTTCTTACTTTTGAAGCATGAATTAAAGAGACTTCTTTTTTAAATTATTAAGAACTAAAATTGAAAACAAAGAAGAGTTAATGAAAAAATTTTTAATAGTAGGTTTAGGTAATATTGGCGATAAATACACCAATACACGTCACAATATTGGTTTTAAAATTTTAGACGAAGTTGCAGAAGAACACAACGTTACTTTTGAAACAGAAAAATTAGGAGATGTTGCTAAATTTAGATTTAAAGGAAGAACTTTTGTACTTTTAAAACCAAGTACTTTTATGAATTTAAGTGGAAAAGCCGTAAAATATTGGATGCAGCAAGAAAAAATAGCTACAGAAAACATCTTAGTTGTTACAGATGATATCAATATAGATTTTGGTACCATTCGATTAAAAGCAAAAGGTTCTGCAGGCGGGCATAATGGCTTAAAAGACATTCAAGAAAAATTAAACACCCAACAATATGCTCGTTTTAGATTTGGAGTGGGTGGTAATTATGCTAGAGGAAAACAAGTAGATTATGTTTTAGGCGAGTGGAATAAAGAAGAAGTTAGCCAATTAATAGAGCGTTTACCTACATCTGCAAAAGTAATTACTTCTTTTGGTACTGCAGGTTTAGCCAACACTATGAATACTTTTAACGGTCGGTAGTTCACTAAAAAAATTAATTTTCGCTTGCATACCACTCAGCAAAACTAGTATCTGTTTCTTGTAATTTTATAGAATGTAGTTTGATATTTGCTGGCAATCTATTGGTAATTTTTTTAGCAAAATCAATCACCATCATTTCGCTTGTTGGCTGGTAATCTACTAATAAAACTTCATGACCTCTATCCATTAATTCTTTAGCCAGCTCTACATGAGGCGTGTTTTTGTTGAAAACAGTTGCATGGTCAAAAATATCTACAATTTCTTCATTTACAATTTTCTTTAAATCACCAAAATCTATCACCATACCAAATTTTACATTGGTATTGTCTGCTATGGGTTTCCCAGAAACAGTTACAGAGAGTTTGTAAGAATGTCCGTGAACATTTTTACATTTTCCATCATAACCATATAAAGCGTGCCCTGTTTCAAAATTAAATTGCTTTGTTATTCTAATTGTGCTCATTTACCATTTTATTGAAACTGTCAGTTCGAGTGATTTCAAATTTTTCATCTTTTAAAATGCACTCGAACTGGCAAATTTGTTTTTAACGTCTGTTTCTAAATTTGTTGTAAAAGTACACAATAACTAATACGATTGCTAAAATTAGAAATAAATTATTTCCACCCATTTTGTTTGTAATGTGTTAATTGTCAACTAAAAAATTATTTAAAACATCTGCAATTTTTCTATTATCAGATAATTGCGGTATTTTATTCTGACCACCAAATTTACCAATAGATTTCATATAACTATGAAAACCACCTTTTTTAACTTTTCTTATGATTAATGATCGTAAAATTTTGCCATCAATTAAATCTAAATAATAAATATTTTGTGCTTGCATAGAAGCATCTACTTTTTGGGCAAATTCTTCTAAATTTTCTGGCTCATTTTCAAATTCTATAAACCACTCATGGTAAGGCAAACCACTCTTTGGGTTTACTTGTGGCGCCACAGTAAATTCGCTTATATTAATCTCTGTACCTTTTATAGCATCATTTAAAGCCTTTTCTACTTCTTTACCAATTACGTGTTCGCCAAAGGCAGAAATAAAGTGCTTTATACGACCTGTTACTTTTATTCTATAAGGTTTTGTGGATGTAAATTCTACAGTATCGCCAATATTATAGCCCCATAAACCTGCAGTTGTGTTTAGAATAATTACATAATTTACACCTATTTTTACATCTATTAGAGAAATTCTTGTTGGATTTTCATCAAAAAATTCTGTTGCAGGTATAAACTCATAAAAAATACCCGCATCTAGTTGTAACAACATTCCTTTTTCTGTTTGCGAATCTTGATAGGCAATAAAACCCTCTGAAGCAGGATATAGTTCGATATAGTCGATCTTTTTACCAATTAAACTTTCGAATTTATTTTTATAGGGCTCAAAATTTACACCACCATAAATAAAGAAGTTAAAATTTGGGAATAATTCTGATACTTTTTTACCTGTTTTGTCAATTAGTTTTTCAAAATACATCTGTACCCAAGAAGGGATACCACTAATTACAGTCATATTTTCGTTTAAGGTTTCTTCTACAATAGCATTTACTTTGGTATCCCAGTCTTCTATGCAATTTGTTTGCCAGGTTGGTAGCCTGTTTTTTAATAAATATTGAGGCACATAATGTGCTACAATACCACTAAGTCTACCTAATTTAACGCCGTTTTTATCTTGCAAAACAGGGCTTCCTTGTAAAAAAATCATTTTACCATCTACAAAACTAGCATCGTTTTTTTCTGCGATATAAAATAATAAAGCATTTCTGGCAGCTTTTATGTGTGTTGGCATAGAATCTTTAGTAATGGGTATGTATTTTGCCCCAGAAGTTGTGCCAGAAGTTTTGGCAAAGTACAAGGGTTTTCCTGTCCAAAGTACATCAGATTCGCCAGCAACAATTCTATCTACATAAGGTCTTAAACCTTCATAGTCTGAAACTTTTACCTGTTTTTTAAAATCATCATAATTAGAAATAGTACTAAAATTATGGTCTTTACCAAAAGCAGTTTTGCTACCTTTTGCAATTAAGTTTTTAAAAACCTTTTCTTGTGTTTTATGTGGGTTATTTGCCCACTTATTTACTTTTTTAGTGGCTATTTTAGCAAACGGAATTGCAAAAAAAGATTTAATACTCATTATTTAAAATCTATAAAATTTGTTGGGTTAATGGCGTAACCACCTTTCCAAAGTTCAAAATGTAAATGTGGCCCAGTGGTTAATTCTCCAGTAGAGCCAACACTTGCTATAACTTCGCCAGATTTTACAAAATCTCCTTGTTGTTTTAGCAAATTACCATTGTGTTTGTAAACAGTAATAAAGTCTTTATTATGTTTTAAAATAATAGCATAACCTGTTTCTGCGCTCCAACCAGAAAAAATTACAGTTCCATCTGCAGCTGCTTTTATAGGGGTACCTTTTTTTGCAACAATATCTACAGCAAAATGTTTAGAATTGGCATCAAAACTTTGAGAAATAGTACCTTTTAAGGGTGCAAAAAATACAATTTTTACATTGCTTTTGGCATTGTCTAATAGGGCGAATTGGGTTATTCTTTCTACTTTTTCTCTAAATAAAGAATCTTCTTTACTTGCGTTTAATTCGCTTTCATCAATCGTAATTTGTCTAGCTTCTACTTGTAAAGAGTCTATTTCTTCAGAGGTAATTTCACCAGTTAAAACAGGTTTTAATGCTTTGGTATAATTTTCTAAAATGGCCAATTTTTGTTTTAAAGAATCGGCCTCAAAAGTTAGTTTTACAGCGTTAGCTTTTAATTTTGTAGATAAATAGCCAGGTATATATTCTTTAATGGGTGTAAATGCAATAATTACAGCTGTTATTGCTACTAAAAGAATAGAAAAAATACCACCCAAAACAAACACGTTTAAACGAGATAATTTTAAAGAAATGCGCTCTTCAAAAGTATCTTCATTTAAAACTACTAACCTATATTTATCTGTTAGTTTTTGTTTTAATTTTCCTTTTTTCTTATCTTTTTTGCTCACAAATTATGGTTTGTTAGTTATACATATACAACCAAAGTTATTTATGGTTTTACTTATTTTGATGTAAAAATAATTAAATTATTTTCTATAAAAATTCATTTCGTCTATATAACTCCAAACTTCTTTGGTGAGTAAGGGTTGTATATTTTTCTTTTGTTGTATTCCCTTTCTAATCATAGTAGAAGAAATTTGAATAATAGGTGCATTTACTTTATGAATTTTTGGGTGGTTTTTAAATGGATGTTCTTTTGTAATTTCTGCAATTCTTGGGTACACATAAATACGATGATGTTCTAAAATGGTTTCAAAATTTTTCCATTTATGGAAAGTTTTTAAATTATCTTCTCCCATAATTAGGCAAAACTCTTTCTCTGGATATTTATCTGAAATGTGAGCTAAAGTATGAATTGTATAATTGGGCTGTGGTAATTTAAACTCGATGTCTGTGGGTTTAATTTTAGTATAGTTTTCTGTTGCTCTGTAGACTAATTCAAATCGATGATGATTTTCTAGTAAACTACTTTTCTTTTTAAAAGGATTATGAGGTGTTACTACCATCCAAATTTCATCTAAATCTGTATTTTCTGCCATATAATTAGCAATAATAAGATGCCCCACATGTATAGGGTTAAATGTGCCAAAATACAAACCAATTTTCATTTTTTTACTTTCAATGTTCTCGATACAATTTTTTCATACTTCAAAAATTACTCGAACTGACAACACTTTTAACAGGTTTAAAAAAAGTGTCATTTCGAGTGAAATTCTTTTTTTAAAGAATTTTGTATCGAGAAGTTTTGTTTTAAATATCTTCTTACTTATTTAACTCCAAAAAACTTGCAACCAATTCTTCTGTTTCTTTTAAAGCAATTTCTAAATCGTAATTTTTAATAATTTCATCAAACTGTGGTGCGGTAGCAAGTTCTACAGAAGCTTTTGCAATACGCATATTAATTTTGTCTTCACTTTCTGTAGAGCGTTTTTTTAGTCTCTTTTTTAGCGCATCTACACTTGGGGGTTTTACAAAAACTGCTAAAGTTTGTTCTGGGTATTTTTTCTTAATTCTTAAACCACCAACAACATCAATATCAAAAATTACATGTTTTTTTTGTGCCCAAAGACGTTCTACTTCACTTTTTAATGTACCATAAAAATTGTCTCTATAAACTTCTTCCCATTCTAAAAATTCATCATTTCTAATTTTATTTTTAAAATCTTTTAAATCTATAAAATAATAATCTTCACCATCTTTTTCAAAACCTCTTGGCTCTCTTGAGGTTGCAGAAATAGAAAAGGCTAAGTTAAATTTTTCTTGTTTTAATAAATGCCTAACAATGGTAGTTTTACCAGAACCAGATGGTGCCGAAAAAACGAATAGTTTTCCTACAAAATTATCTTTCATACTTAATTTTGTTATGCTGTAATATTCAGCTTTTTTTTATAAAACGTTCAATATTTGTTCTTTAATTTGCTCTAGCTCGTTTTTCATTTGAATAACTGCTTTTTGCATGGGTGCATAATTGGCTTTAGAACCAGTTGTATTAATTTCTCTACCCATTTCTTGGATGATAAATCCTAGTTTTTTTCCATTAGAATCTGGTGAGTCTAAGGTTTCTAAAAAGTAATCTAGATGGTTTGCTAAACGTACTTTTTCTTCATTTATATCTAGTTTTTCTAGATAATAAATCAATTCTTGCTCAAATCTATTTTCATCGGTCTCTACCTTTAAATCGTCTATAGCCTTTTGTAAACGAGTTTTTACATTTTCTATTCGATCACCATCTAAGGCTTTTACTTCTTTTAAATACGTTTTAATATTGGCAACTCGTTGTCTAAAATCTATTTCTAATGAGGCTGCTTCATCAGTTCTATATTGTATAATTTCTTTGGTAGCAATATCAATAGCTTTTTTTATTTCTGCCCATTCACTTTCATCTAATTCTTCTCGTTCAGTTTTTAAGGCGTCTGGCATTTTTACGGCCATTTTTAGCAATTCAACATCGCTAGAATTACCTGTTTGTACCACATTTCTAAGTTGTTGCATATATTTTTTTACAACACCATGATTAATGGTTGTAGAGGTTTCATCAGCCGTCATTTCTACAAAAATGGAAAAATCTACTTTACCACGTACTAAGGTTTTTGCTAATTTTTTTCTAACAGCTAATTCCTTTTCTTTGTAGTAAGAAGGAATTCTAACATTTAAGTCTAAATTTTTACTGTTTAAAGATTTTATTTCTATGGTTACTTTTTTGGAAGGCAATTGCAAAACTGCTTTACCATAACCAGTCATAGACTGAATCATAAAGAGGTAATTTTAAATTACTTGCAAATATAACCTTATTTGGCAGATTCTTCTACTTGTTTGGTTACTAAATAAACACCTAAAAAAATTAATAAAGTGGCACTAATTTTGGTAAAGTTTAAAGAATCGCTACCAACAATTAAAGCATAAACCGTAGCTATAACAGGTTGTACATATATAAAAACACTTACTGTTGTGGGCTTTAATTTAGACAAACCATAAAGATTGAATACATAGGTAATACAGGTTGTAAAAATAACTACAAAACCAATATTCCAATAGATATTAGAGGGTATTTCTTGCCAAGTAATTTCTGTAAATTCCATATATCCAAAAGGAATTACAAACACCAACCCAAATAAATAAAACCACTTTACAAAAACGATAGGATGGTATTTTTTGATAAGGTCTTTAGCCAACACCAAATACAAACCATAAGAGGAAGCATTAACAAAAACTAAAAAATTGCCTAAATTGTTATTAGTGTTTGTAACAGTTGTATTACTACCTAAAGTAATTAATAATATTGCACCAATTAAACCAATAAAAATCCCTAAAATTCTTAATTTTCCAATAGCTTTTTTTATGATGATACTCGAAAAAATTAGCACCATTATAGGAGAGGTAACCATCATAACTGATGCACTAATAGGAGATGTGTAACTTAATCCTTTAAAAAAAGCCAACATATTTAAAGCCACACCAAAAATAGAAGCAATGGCTATTTTTTTAAAGTCTTGTGATGCTATTTTTTTACTTTTAATAAATAAGCCAATAAGCCAAAATATAATTGTAGCACCTAAAACCCTAATTAATATAAAACCAAATGGTTTTACATATGTAGGCATTACAGCTTTGGCAATGGTATAATTAATACCATAAATTAAAGTACCTATAGACACGGCAATTAAAGCAAGGGTTCTTTGATTCATTATTAAACTTCTAAAAAAGAATTAATTTACAAAGTTGATGATTATTTAAAGATTGACATAAAAAAAGAGTTTCAAAATACATTAAAACTCTTTTAAGATTTGATAATTAATTTTTAATTAGTTTACTAAAGGTGGTATTTTTAAGGCTTATCTAGGTTATATTTTATCTTGGATGTTTTAGCATAGGTTTGTTTGCTTCAAAAATAAGGTGCTTATTTCATATTGTTTTAATAGAAACTTTTGCCAATTTTACCTAAAATATTTCCTTTTTCTATGGTTTAAAATTCAGTTATTTCTTTTACAGCTGCAAGGGTCATTTTATCTTCTACAGAAGCTACATCATTGGTGTTACCAACAACCAAAACAACTTTTTCTTTAGTTGCTAAATCTGCAGCTTCTCCCCAAAGAGTTACGGCATCATCATCTACTTCTATACCTAAATTGTTTACTTCTAAGCCTAAATTTGTAATAATAGTTCTAAGTTGGCTAGTTTTTTCTGCGTTTTTCTTCACTGTTGTTTTTTCGATTCCAAAAATTTTGGCACCAGCATTTTTAATACAAGAAATTATTTTCATTTTCATTTTTTTTGAGGTTATGTTAGGTAATATACAAAATTTCGGTTATTCTGTACATTTGTTTCAATCTAAAAAAGAAGACATTCACATTCATCATATTAGAGAAAACAACTCTATACTATATTATGTATCACTCAAATTAAAGCTGTAGACATTTCAAAGGATAGTTTACAGCTTTAAACAATAAAGGCAATATAATTCCTGGTTTAGGAGATGTAGAAGATTTGGCTTTTGGTACTAAATTATAAAAAAATAACGGCTGTTATAGCGCTACTTAAAAGGATAAAAAATAGTATATTTTTATAGGTATTTTTCTGTAATAACTCAATACCATTGGCAATAATTACAGCCGTTGGAAAGAGTAGAAATAAAAATTCAACTCCTTTTTTTGTTGGAACAAACAAACAAAAAAGTAGTGCAACAAAAAAGTTAACAATTAATAACCACCAACTTTTTTTAAAAGAATTATTTACAGCAAGTGCTTTTGGTGATTTTAAAATGAGTGCAAAAACAGTAAGTAGCAGTACAAAAATACTTAAACCCAAAAAACCCTTTTCTGCATATACACCTATGCCTTTAAAGCTATCAAAATAAAAAAGATTGGTAAATACATATGTTTTATCATACCAAAAATAATAAGTAAAATAGAGAATTAAAGGAGTAATAAAACCGATAATGGGAGCAATTAAATAATTTATAACTGCTTTTTGATGCAATAAAATACCTGCATATAAAACCAAGGCAAAAACGGCTGTTAAAGGTTCTAATATAAATAAAATACTCAACCAAAAACCACTATCAAATAATTTTTGAAGTACTATTTTGGGAGATCTTAAACTATATACTTTTCTTAGAAATAAAATATATACCAAAAAAAGCAGCAATGTTTTAAAGGTTAAAAAAACTTCTAAAAAATAACTGATTAAAACAATAAAGGTGAAAAATGCGTACGAATTGTCGAACGTTAATTCGTTTTTGGTAATAATAAAATTAAAAAAGAAAAACAGGATAAAAAATAAACCTAAAAGCCCAGCCAATTTTAATAATAGAATTGGTGTAAAACTAGCTGTAAAAAACAAGGAAAAACAAGTAAATAAGAACAAGCAAACAAAAATGCCCATCAATACGATAAAATTGATTGGTTTAGATTTGCTTAAAAAATTGGCTAGCATTGTTTCTTTTGTTATTTTTGTAGCGTAAAGATAATTAAGTTATGATAGCAAGCAATATTTTTAGATGGATTGGTAGTTTATTTACTGATTTATTATTTCTTCCTTTTGAGTGGTTACGCATAAATATAGCAAACGCAGATTTAGGTTGGTGGATTTCTAATGCAGTAAACTGGGGTTTTTTAGTAGTGCTTTTAGTTTTATTTACATACTGGATGAAAGAGTCTAGAAGATTTGTAAAAGAAGGAACAGAAGACAGAGCTTAATTTTACACTTTGGGAAGTAAAAACAAATTAAAGCGTTTTAAAGAAAACGAAACGTTTCAAAATGTCATTCAGCCAACAAGAGAAGAAGTTGTAACTAACTTTTCTTACAAAGGCAAATGGCATTCTTTTTTTAAAAATAATAATCCTATTATTGTAGAGTTGGGTTGTGGTAAAGGCGAGTATACAATTGCCTTGGCTAGAAAAAACCCGAACATTAATTACATTGGTATAGATATTAAAGGTGCACGTTTTTGGCGTGGAGCAAAAACTGCTTTAGAAGAAAATTTACCCAATGTAGCATTTGTAAGAACACAAGTAGAGTTGGTAGATCTTATTTTTGCAGAAAATGAGGTTTCTGAAATCTGGATTACTTTTCCAGATCCGCAAATAAAATACAAGCGTACCAAACATAGAATGACCAATAGTAGCTTTTTAAAAAAATATCACAAAATTTTAAATAAACAAGGTGTTGTTAATTTAAAAACTGATAGCGAATTTATGCACGGGTATACTTTAGGTTTGTTGCATGGCGAAGGTCATGAAATTTTAAACGCTAACCATAATGTGTATAAAAATGGAGGGACACCAAATGAGGTTACAGAAACACAGACTTTTTACGAACATCAATATTTAGCTGTAGACAAGCCCATTACTTATATAAGGTTTAGGTTACAGTATTCTTAAAAGTAGTACTTTATCTTTCTTAATTTTACCTAAAATTTTTTATCTTCACTCTGTGGATAAAAACGATAATTTTTTTGAAAGAGTCTATAATGTAGTACGTTTAATACCTTTTGGTAAAGTTACAAGTTATGGTGCTATTGCAACTTATTTAGGTGCTGCACGCTCTGCTAGAATGGTAGGTTGGGCAATGAACAAAGCACACAATTTAGAAGATGTACCTGCACATAGAGTTGTAAATAGAAAAGGTTTGCTTACAGGAAAACATCATTTTGATGGCACCAATTTAATGCAACAATTGTTAGAAAATGAAGGTATTGTTGTAATAGATAACCAAATACAAAACTTTGATAGTGTTTTTTGGAATCCTATAGATGAACTCTCTTAATTGTACCACTTCATGAAAAATACTTCTATAAAAATAATAACTAGAAAATTAAATTTACAAGAATGTTACAACTTTGTAACAGATAATTCTTGTGGTGGTATAGCTACATTTATAGGAACTGTTAGAAACGATACCAATGGAAAAGAAGTAACAAAATTAGATTTTTCTACCTACAAGCCAATGGCCATAAAAGAAATGCAAAAAATTGCAGATTTGGCTTTAAAAAAATTCGATATTAAAAAAATTGCCATTCATCATGCAGAAGGTCTTTTGCAAATAGGAGATGTACCTGTTATTATAACAGTTTCGTCTAAACATAGAAAAGCAGCTTTTTTAGCTTGCGAGTTTGCTATAGACACATTAAAAGAAACTGTACCCATTTGGAAAAAAGAATACTTTTCTGATGGCGAAGTTTGGGTAAATACACATCCGTAGTTTTAGTATTCAGTAATAAGTATTTAGTATTAAGATGTTCTTTGCATCAAACTTTCAAACTTGGAAGTGCTAAGAGTTTTTCATTTTTCTTAACTCCTAACCGTTTTTCTACTCTGCAACCACAAATAAAATTGCAAACCAAATAACATTGCACCAGACAGTAAATGAACAGCTTGTGTACCTAAAGGGAATTCTGCGTAATACATTAAAATACCTGTTATAGATTCAATAAAAATTAGTGCTATAATCCAATTTACAATTTTGTATCCTAATTTTTTTGATTGATTGATGTAGAATAAACCAAAGTTTACCAATACAATAGCAATAGTAAAAGACCTATGAAAGTAAAATTTAAAACTAGGATTCATTAAACTATAGTTTTTATTTTCGAAACCATATAGTTTTACTTGTTCGTCTATAAATTGTCTTACTTGTGTACCCATTGCAATTTGTACTAGCGAAAAAATTACAGAGATAATAAGTAGTTTATTAAAAACTGAATTGTAAGGAAATTTCTTTTTTTCATCACTAATAATAAATTGTAAACCTAATAAAAGCGCAATAATAACTAAACCAACAACCATATGTATCGTAATTGTAGTGGGGTTTAAATTACTGTCTACTACTGTTTTTCCTAGCCAAGCTTCAAACAACATTAAAAAGAAAGCTGCAAAAGCTAAAAACGGAATACGCTTATCTTGTTTTCTTAATTTAAAAGCACTAAAAATCAAATACAGAAATACAAAACCTGCCAAAACAGAAACCAATCTATTGATGTATTCTGTCCAAGTATGATATTTGTTAAACACATTATAATCGTGTTTTGTGTAGGCTTGCCAATTATCTATATTAAAGTTGGTACTTGTTTTTATGGTTTTTTCTGCAACGTATAAAGTTTCGTTTTTTATGATAATAAAACCTTCCTCATAGGTTGTATTGGGTTTCCAAGTTATTTGGTCTTCAGACGTTGGTGGTATTAAATATCCAAAGCATTTTGGCCAATCAGGACATCCCATTCCAGAACCTGTCATTCTTACAATAGCACCTGCTAAAAAAATTAAATAAACAGAAATTATAGCCGCTTTTACAATTTTAGGAAACCTGTTTTTCATTTTAAAAACTTTTTACAAAGATACTTTAAAAACAAATTATGTAAAATCATTTTAGGCATCTTATAATTATGTATAAAAATTCTAAATAGTAATTTTTTTCTTAAAAAAAACGATTCTAAAAAAACATATTTAAGAATTTGAGCTATAGCAAGTAATAGGGTGTTTTTAGGGTTTTAATTAATTAAAAATCAACCCTTTGCAAATGTGTTAAATTTTTACAAATAATTCAAAATAGAGGGTTTTGTTAAAAACTTTAACCGATTTGTGAATAAGTATGACTTTCTTTTAATCTTAAAAATTACAATCTTTGTTAGATACTAAAACGAACATTAACTTAATACTAAATCATCGTGGAAATTACGCACATTATTAAAAGAGATTATCAAACAACACCCTTTGAATTAGAAAAAATAACAAATGCTATAGAAAAAGCGATGCAAAATGTCAATAATGGCACTAGAAGAGATGCTATAGCTATTTCTAATATTGTTAACGGGGCATTGTTAGAAAGAAAATTAAACGAACCTTTATACATACCAACGGTAGAGCAAGTCCAAGATATTGTAGAGGTAAAGTTAATGGATAGTCCTTTTAGAGATGTTGCAAAAGCGTACATTTTATATAGAGATGAACAAGCAAGAAGCAGAAAAACAAATATTTTTGAAAAACGCGTAAACTTAAAACCTTACGAGTATCCAAATTTATACGAATATGTAGATGCCATTAGACATTCTTATTGGATACATACAGAATTTAATTTTACTAGTGATGTACAAGATTTTAAAGCACACCTTTCTGAAATAGAAAGACATGCTATTAAAAACACCATGTTAGCCATTTCTCAAATAGAAGTAGCTGTAAAATCTTTTTGGGGAGACATTTACAAAAAAATGCCAAAACCAGAAATAGGTTCAGTAGGCTCTACATTTGCAGAAAGTGAAGTTCGACACCATGATGCATATTCTCATTTATTAGAGATTTTAGGATTAAATAATGAGTTTAAAAACTTAAAAAAGAATCCTGTAATGATGCGTCGCGTAAATTATTTAGAGTTAGCATTAAAAAATTCTAAAAGTAAAGACAATAAAGAGTTCTCTGAATCTGTATTATTATTTTCTTTGTTTATAGAGCACGTTTCTTTATTCTCTCAGTTTTTAATTATTATGGCATTTAACAAACATAAAAATGCTTTAAAAGGTATTTCCAACGTAGTTGAAGCAACTTCTAAAGAAGAGCAAATACATGGAGATTTTGGTATCGACGTAATTAAAATTATAAAAGAAGAAAACCCAGATTGGTTTGATGAGGACTACACCCTAATGATACAAGAAATGTGCAACGAGGCATTTTTCGCAGAAAGTAAAATTATAGACTGGATTTTCGAAAAAGGAGAGTTAGATTTCTTACCTAAAAATGTAATTAATGAATTTATTAAAAATAGATTCAACAAATCTTTAGAAAGTATTGGTGTACCAAAAATATTTGATATAGACGAAAAGTTGCTCTCAGAAACAGAGTGGTTTGACGATGAAATTATAGGAACGAAACACGGAGATTTCTTTGTAAAAAGATCTATTAACTACAGTAAAAGAACAAAAAGTATAACTAGCGACGATTTATTTTAAACCATGAACTTAGACACTAAACAAACACAGCAATCACAAACAGACCACGAAAAATTAATTGAGGCAAGAAACTCTTCTCGTAAAGAAATTCTTGATAAGATAAAAACGCCAGAATATACTTGGTTAACAGAAAATAGTCGCAAATTTTTAGAATCAGGTTATTTAACAGAAGGTGCAACACCAGAAAGTAGAATAAGAGAAATTGCAGAAAATGCAGAAAAAATTCTAAAAAAACCAGGTTTTGCAGACAAGTTCGAAAACTATATGGCAGAAGGTTTTTACTCTTTAGCTTCACCAGTTTGGTCTAACTTTGGTAAAAGAAGAGGTTTGCCAATTAGCTGTTTTGGGAGTCATGTAGCAGATGATATGGGAGATATTTTATTCTCGCAATCAGAAGTAGGTATGATGTCTAAATTAGGAGGTGGTACATCTGGTTACTTTGGTAAATTACGTCCTAGAGGTGCAGAAGTTAAAAATAATGGTTCGTCTTCGGGTTCTGTGCATATTATGCAATTGTTCGAAAAAATGGTAGATGTAGTAAGTCAAGGTTCTGTTAGAAGAGGTCGTTTTTCGCCATATTTACCAATCGATCATCCAGATATTAAAGAATTCTTAGAAATTGGTACAGAAGGAAACCCAATACAAGAGTTAACACATGGTGTAACTGTGGGAAGCCAATGGATGCAAGAAATGATTGATGGTGATGTAGAAAAAAGAAGCATTTGGGCTAAAGTATTACAATGTAGAGGAGAAATAGGATATCCTTATATATTATTTAGAGACAACGCAAACAATGGTACTGTAGACGTTTATAAAGACAAAAATTTAGAAATTTACGCAAGTAACTTGTGTACAGAAATTATGTTGCCTTCTAATGATGATTGGTCTTTCGTTTGTTGTTTATCATCTATCAACTTATTACATTATGATAAGTGGAAAGATACAGATGCTGTAGAAACACTAACCTATTTCTTAGACGCTGTAATGGAAGAATTCATTACAAAACTAGAAGTGTTTAAAGATTCAGAAAACAGAGACGATCAGTTCACGTTCCGTTTTATGGAAAAAGCGTATAATTTTGCGAAAGATAACAGAGCGTTAGGGCTAGGTGCTTTAGGATGGCACTCTTTATTACAATCAAAATTATTGCCTTTTGATAGCCAAGAAGCTTACAATTTAAACAACGAAATCTTTAAGGTAATCAAAGAGAAGTCGTATGCAGCTTCTGAAGCCATGGCAAAAGAATATGGAGAACCAGCTATTTTAAAAGGATATGGTAGACGTAACACCACATTAAATGCAATTGCACCAACAACGTCTTCTGCATTTATTTTAGGGCAAGTATCTCAAGGTATCGAGCCAATTTGGTCTAACATTTATGTAAAAGATATTGCAAAAATTAAAACCACGATTAAAAATCCAATTTTAGAAAGTGTTTTAGAAGAAAAAGGACAAAACACAACAGATGTGTGGAGAAGTATTAGAGATAATGATGGTTCTGTACAACATTTAGAGTTTTTATCAGAATTTGAAAAAGACGTTTTTAAAACATACTCAGAAATAGATCAAAACGTAATTGTTTATCAAGCCGCAAACCGTCAAAATTATATAGATCAAGGGCAATCTATAAACATTATGGTGCATCCAGATATGCCAATTAAAGACGTAAATAAAGTATATGTTAATGCGTGGCAATTAGGTGTAAAATCTATGTATTACCAACACAGTATGAATGCTGCACAGAAATTCAAGCAAAAGAAAGAATGTGCTTCTTGTGAAGGGTAAGCATTTTTTAAATTAAAAGTAGATTAAAAAGAGAAGTATTGCTACTTCTCTTTTTTTTTGAAGCTATTTCCAGCTTTCACTACTCGCTTTTTTTATTCAAAAAAGAATAAAAAAGAGCTCAAACAAGTCGTTCAATCTGGGCTAGACTTGTTTAAATATAATTCGCTTATTTTTAACTTAATTATTCTTTTAAATAAACAGTGCAAAGTATTTTTGTATTTTCGTTATAAATTTATAAATGGAAAAGAACAAATATTATTTAGCTATCATATTTTTATTTAGTACAATAATTTCTTGTTGTCAAATTCAACATATAGAATTACCAAAAAGCTACACATCTGAAATAAATATAAATTCAGACACCCCTTTATTTAAAATATATATCGAAAAAAATGGAATCGTTTTTTTTAATGATAAAAAAATTAAAATCAAGAATTTAGGTAATATTCTTTTTAATAAACGTAATTCTATGTCTCAAGATTTGGTTCCTTTTATTATAACTGAAATCTATGCTGATAAAAATGTTTCTTACAAATATATTGAAGAAGTAAAATCTCAATTAATTAGAGCTTTATTTTTAAATATAGTTTACAAATCAGGGTCTTTGTATGGTAGTAAAGGAGTTTTGCATAAATTAGGGAAAACAACTTTACTAAATATTATTAATTATATTGATGCTGGTTTTGAAAAAAATTTTAAAGAAGAGTTAGAAAAAGAATTTTATAGCTTAAATTTTGGAAAAGTTAGCAAACTAAACCAAAAAGTAAATTATAAAAAAGTTTATTTCCTTAAAGGAGGGAAAATTAAATTAGGTGAAAAAGTTTTTAATCACAATAGTGTATCTTTATTGTATAAACATCTTAACAATGTAGATTTTTTCTATCTGATTCCAGACAAGAGAATTTCATACAACGATTATTTAAGTAACTTGGCAGAAATAATTAAAATCTATCAAAAAAATAAAAAGCATATATCTTTTATTGAAATTACAAATAATTTACAGACTGAAATAAATAAAAGTAATTTTAAATTTTAAATTAAAATTAAATGAACTGGCAACTACTCCTTTCTTTAAAGCGATTTGGTGATACACAAGAACGACCAAGAATAGCACAAGACGAAACACGTTTGGGCTTTGATGTAGATTTTGATAGAATCATTTTTTCATCAGCATTTAGAAGTTTGCAAGACAAAACACAGGTAATACCTTTATCAGAAACCGATTTTGTACACACACGTTTAACTCATAGTTTAGAAGTTTCTGTGGTGGGTAGAACTTTAGGCAGAAGAGTAGGTAAAGTGTTGTTAGAACGCCATCCACAATTAAAAGAACTTGGCTATACCTTTAACGATTTTGGGGCCATTGTTGCAGCAGCTTCAGTAATGCACGATATTGGGAATCCGCCTTTTGGGCATTCAGGAGAAAAAGCCATTGGCGAATATTTTAAAACAGGAAAAGGATTACAATACAAAGCCCAATTAACGGCCAAAGAATATCAAGATTTAATCGATTTTGAAGGAAATGCAAACGGTTTTAAAATCCTTACAGAATCTAGAGAAGGTATTTCTGGTGGTTTACGATTAAGTTATGCCACTTTAGGCGCGTTTTTAAAGTATCCTAAAGAGAGTTTGCCTAAAAAACCTACCAATCATATTGTTGATAAAAAATATGGAGTTTTTCAATCGGAAAAAGCTGTTTTTTTAGATGTGGTTCAAGAATTAGGAATGCAACAAAAATCTTCAGAAAACATTTCTTATTACAGACATCCACTAGCTTATCTAGTAGAAGCTGCAGATGATATTTGTTACACTATTATAGATTTTGAAGATGGTATCAACTTAGGTTTAATAGAAGAAGAGTTTGCACTAGAATACATGATTAAGTTGGTAAAAGATACTATTGATATTAAGAAATATCATTCTTTACAACATAAAACAGACAGAATAAGTTATTTAAGAGCTTTAGCCATTGGTGTATTAATAAACGAAGCAGTAGCCATTTTTTTAGACAACGAAAATGCCATTTTAGAAGGGAGTTTTAAAAATTCTTTATTAGATAAATGTAAGTATGAGGCACAAATAAACGACATTATTAAAATAAGTGTTGATAAAATTTATAATAGCAAAGAAGTTATTGAAAAAGAGGTAGCAGGTTATAGAATTATTGCAGATTTATTAGATGTTTTTGTAACTGCATTAAACAATAAATATAATGGCAATGCCTCTAATTTTGATAGTTTGGTACTGAACTTGTTGCCAGAAGAATATAAATCAGAAACCAATAATTTATACAATAGAATTATGCAAGTTTGTAGTTATGTATCTAGAATGTCAGATAGTTATGCTATTAGAACCCATAAAAAATTAACAGGTAATATTATTTAGATCTGATAATAATCACTAAATTTAAATGCATTTTAAAAATATATTTATGAATAAAAAAATATTTTTATTTATTTTGGCAATAGTTGCCTTGGTAGCAGTACTTTTAACAAGTAACTCAGAAACAGATTTTGATAAGAAACAAAAAGAATATGCGGCTTATTTAACAAATCATCCTTACTCAAAAAGGAAAAATTTAACTCCTGATGAGTTAAAAGCAATTCCTAAAAAAGACCGTCCAGATTTAGCATTTGAGCAAGATTTTTTAAGAACAATAGATCCTAATACAAAAAAATTACATCAAGATAGATTAGTAAATGCTTTAAAGTATAGTGAAAAAATAAAAAAGCAAAGGTCTGCGAGAAAAAGTGCTGTCACAAACTTTAACTGGGAATCTAGAGGTCCAAAACAAGTTGCTGGTAGAGTTAGAGCTATGATGTTTGACCCAAATGATACAGTAGATAAAAGAGTTTTTGCTGGTGGTGTCAGTGGTGGGATTTGGAAAAATGAAGATATAACTGATGAAAACTCACCATGGAGTATCGTAAATCCAGATATGTCCAATTTTGCAATATCTGCAATGGATTACGATCCTGTAGAAACGAACACATTTTATGTTGGAACTGGTGAGGGTTTTGGCAATTTTGACGCTGTAAATGGTGCAGGAATTTGGAAAACTACAGATGGTGGTACTACATGGAATAACTTAGCTTCAACTACAAACTATGAATATGTTTTTGATGTAATTGTAAGAGATGAAGGAGGAGCAGTAGGAGTAGTATATGCAATTATGGAAGATACTAATGGACTTTCTGGAATTTTTAGATCTACAGATGGAGGTGCTTCATGGAATAGGGAGTCTTCTGGAGCATTTAGGGATTTAGAATTAGCATCTGACAATACAATTTGGGTAGGTGGTGCATTTGGAGCAATTTTTTCGTCTAGTGATGGTATAAATTATACTCAAAAATATAAATCTTCTTTGTCATCTTTAGGAAGAGCAGATTTAGCAGTTGCACAATCTAATTCGTCAGTGGTTTATGCTTTAATTACTAGTAGTAATGGTCTAGGAGAAATTGTTAAAACGAGTGACTCTGGAACTAGTTGGGACTCTTTAGATGAGCCTTCAGATGGAGGAGATTCTGGAATACCAAATGATGATTTTACAAGAGGGCAAGCTTGGTATGATTTAATAGTTCAAGTAAATCCAACAAATGAAAATGAAGTGTATGTTGGAGGTATTAATATTTTTAAATCTTTAAATGGAGGTAACTCTTGGTTTAAGGTATCCTCATGGAGTTTAGCTAATGACAATTCTGTTAAGTTCGCTCATGCAGATCAGCATAATATAATTTTTCAACCTAATTCAAACGGTATTATTTTCTCTACAGATGGAGGTATTTTTTATTCTCGAAGATCTGGTGATCTGCCTTTTGGAAAATTAGATCCAAGAAATTTAAATTTTAACATTACTCAATTTTATTCAGGAGCTATAGATCCTATAGATCCAAATGGTTTTTTAGGTGGTGCACAAGATAATGGTACGAATTACCTATTTGAAGCAGGCGTAAGTAATTCAACTGAACTTTTAGGAGGAGATGGAGGATTTAGTTTTATTGATCAGACTGCAGTAAATTCAGAAAGAGGCTTATACTATATAGCTTCTACCCAAAGAAACAATTCATACTTGTACGATTTTACAAATTCAAATACAACACCAAGAGTAACAACTCTTGTAAATAATCAAAATGCAAGTTTTATAAACCCAGCTGATTATGATGATGAAAATAATGTTTTTTACTCTTTTAATGAAAATAGTTCCATAACTAGAGCTAAATTAAATGCAGATTATGAAAGCCAAACAATTATAGTAAGAGACACTATACAAGTACCCTTCCTTTCTGGAGCAACTGTAACGCACATTAGAGTATCTAGTCATAATAAAGAAAATAGAAGAGTATATTTAGGTACAAGAGATGGAAGAATGCTATATATTAACACAACAGATGATACTTCTAGCGGATTGATAACACCATCAGTAACTGGAGCAGTTTCTTGTATTGAATTTGGAGCTTCTGAAGATGAAATTTTATTAACATATTCAAATTATGGCGTGCAAAGCGTTTGGTTCACTTCAGATGGATCTGCAACATGGAAAAATGTAGAAGGAAACTTACCAGATATACCTGTAAGATGGTCTTTATTTAATCCTTTAAATAGAAAACAAGTTCTTTTAGCTACAGAGGCTGGTATTTGGAAAACAGAAGACATTACAGTAGATTCTGTTGTTTGGGAACCTGCATCTGAAGGTATGGGTAATGTAAGAGTAGATATGTTAAAATATAGAGCTTTAGATAATTTAGTGTTAGCAGCCACACATGGTAGAGGGATGTTTACAACAAAATTTACAGCTGGTACTGCTTCAATTGATGAAGTTGTGTCAAATACCAAAATTTTTACTGTATACCCATCCATTTCTAATGGTAACTTTACAGTATTTGCTAAAAGCACTTTAGGAAATGCTAAATTAGATGTTTTTGATATTTCAGGTAGACAGGTTTACACTGCTAAAATTAACTTTTCTGAGAACGAAAAACAATTAATTTCTTTAAATGTAAATAACGGAATTTATATTGTAAACCTTACAGACGAGCAAGGAAAAAAATCTTCTAAAAAGATAGTTATTCAGTAATAAGAATCATTAATGTCCGATAAAAAATAAAATCGCTTGATTTTATTCTTTATATATCTAATTTTCAGTTGTTTAATTATATTATTTTAATTTCCCTAAAAATAGGCTACCAATTAAATGATAGTTGTTCACTTTCAGCCTTATCAATTATCCAGTCTTTTTCTGGGTTTTCTAAAAACCTTATTAGATTAATGTAATTAAATAGATGAATTTTGCAGAAACTAACCAAATTGGAAAAAGCCCAATTCCGTTTTAGTTTCTTTTTTATCACTGCAAATAATAAATTGACTATTAAAACGCAGTATATCTGTATTTTTATAGCGTTTTCATTATCTCCTAAAAAATATTTTAAAGGAAAATTTTGTTTTAATTGCTTGAATAATAATTCAATTTGCCAACGAACTTTATAAAGACCCGAAATTAAATCGGCTCTCAAATCAAACAAATTAGTTAAAAACTCAAACTCTCTTTTATTTACTCTATCATAAAAAGTTACTTTTCTTAATCTTAAGAAGGTTTTTTCTTTGCCTTTTTTCAGATCTACTTCAATTATTTGGTCTTCTAAAACACCATTGTGAATATAGTCTGCGACCTCTAAATCTTCAATTTTTTTATACGAAGCATTGTCTTTTATTCGAGTAACAAATCCAGTTTTATGCATTGTAAAATGCTCGAAAGCCTTATAATCATTATAACCTTTATCAAAAACATAAATTGTGTTTTTATCACATTTTAGTTTTTCTAAAAATTTATGGTCATGGGTTTTTGCCTCACTAAACCAAACTAAACTCGGTACAATTTCATCTGCATTTACTACAGTGTGTACTTTAATACCTCCTTTTCTTTTGCCATTTTTAGGATTTCTACCAACACATTCCATGATGTTTTTAAACAAACTTATTGTCGAGCTATCAAATATTTTAACTTGTTTTTTTATAACATCCTTAATTCGGCTGTCCGATAAAAAAATACCATATTGTTTTAGTAATTGATGATAAATATTTTCAAAAACAATGACATCTCTTTTCTTATTGGCATCAGATAAAGTGCTTCTTTTAGGAATATGATTTAATTGAAAACTACTCGTTTTTCCTGACAAACCAAGCATTGCACCTGATACTTCCCGTAAGGAAGTGCATTTTGAAAATGAACAGAAAAGCATACTTATTAAGTGATCTTTTGTTTTAAATTTTTTGGTATATCGATCTGAATTACACTTTTTAACAGCTCTTGTAATCATTAAATCGTCAATTAAAGAAATCAGCTGTCCGAAAACAGATTTACTTGAAAAATATGTACTTTTACCCATCGTATTTTTTGTTTTGCAACTCTAATTTACGATTTTATTAAAGAAGCCAATTTTTTGGCTTCTTTTTTATCGGACAACAATGAATAAGAATATTAATTTAAAAAAAAAGACGCTTTTAAGCGTCTTTTTTTTATAAGTAAGAAGTTAAAGTGTTTTTTAAACTACAAGCATCTAAACCAACAGTTTGTTGTAAATTAAAAACACTACCATGTTCTATAAAATTATCTGGTAAGCCTAATGTTTTAATATTATTATGGTAATTATTTTCTGCGGCAAATTCTAGTATTGCAGCACCAAAACCTCCTTTAACAACAGCGTCTTCAATCGTTATAATTGTTTTATGGCTTGTAAATATTTCTTTTAAAAGGTTTTGATCTAAAGGTTTTATAAAACGCATATCATAATGAGAAAAGTTAGATGAATTACTCATTAAGCCTAACGCTTCTGAAATATTTGATGCAATAGTTCCAACAGATAAAACAGCAATTTTACTTCCTTTTTTTAGTTGTATTCCTGCGCCTATTTTAATTTTTTTAAAAGGTTTTTGCCAGTTTACAATGTTGCCATAACCTCTTGGGTAGCGAATTGCAATTGGATGTTGTAAACCTTTTTGAGCAGTATATAAAATGTTACGTAGCTCAATTTCATTTCTTGGAGCAAATATGATTAAATTAGGAATACACCGTAAGTAAGCCAAATCGAAAACGCCATGATGTGTAGCACCATCCTCACCAACCAAACCTGCTCTATCTAAACAAAAAATTACGGGTAAATTTTGTAAAGCTACATCATGTATTACTTGGTCATATGCACGTTGCAAAAATGTTGAGTAAATATTACAAAACGGAACCAATCCTTGAGTGGCCATACCTGCAGCTAAAGTAACCGCATGTTGTTCTGCAATACCAACATCAAAAGTTCTTTTTGGAAACTTATCAAACATTAACTTTAATGAACTTCCGGTTAACATAGCAGGTGTAATTCCAACAATTTTCTCATTTTTTTCTGCTAATTCAACTATAGTTTTACCAAAAACATCTTGGTATTTCGTGTATGGGTTTACTTCTTTTTTTACCCTTTCACCAGAAATTTTATCAAATTTTCCTGGTGCATGGTAAGTTACTTGATCTTCTTCTGCTTTTTGTAAACCTTTGCCTTTTTTGGTAATTATATGTAAAAATTTAGGGCCTTTTACAGATTTTAATCGTTTTAATTCCAATACTAATTTTTCTATGTCATGTCCGTCAATAGGACCAGAATAATCAAAATTTAAAGCCTTAATAATGTTGTTTTGTGCTGCTAACCTTTTATCGCTTTTTACTTTCGTTAAATATTCTTTTAAAGCCCCAACTGATGGGTCAATTCCTATAGCATTATCATTTAAGATAATTAAAATATTTGCTTTTGAAACACCAGCATGATTCAAAGCTTCAAATGCCATACCACTTGCAATAGATGCATCACCAATAACAGCAATATGTTGTTTTTCTTTGGCACCTTTTAAATTAGATGCAATTGCCATTCCTAAAACTGCAGAGATAGAAGTAGATGAGTGTCCAACTCCAAAAGCATCAAATTTACTTTCTTTTCTAGATGGAAAACCTGCGATACCGCCAAACTGTCTATTGGTATCAAAAACATCTTTTCTTCCTGTAAGAATTTTATGTCCATAGGCTTGGTGCCCAACATCCCACACTAATAAATCATTAGGTGTGTCAAATAAATAATGCAACACAACAGTAAGTTCTACTACACCTAAACTTGCACCTAAATGACCTTCTTTTGTAGCAACAATATCAATAATATATTCGCGTAATTCTTTAGCCAATTGTGGTAATTGGCTAACCTCTAATTTTCTTAGATCTGTTACATTTGATATTTTTCCTAATAAATTCTTCATTCAATGACAAAAATACAACATCAATTTTTGTATTATTGAATTTTAGTATTCAAAAAAGAATGATACAGCCATTTGATGATATTTATTTTATGAAAAAAGCCTATCAAGAAGCAGAAAATGCTTTTGATAAAGGTGAAATACCTGTGGGTGCAATTATCGTTTTAAATAACCAAATAATTGCAAGAGCTTATAACTTAACAGAAACCTTAAATGATGTTACTGCACATGCAGAAATGCAAGCATTTACCGCTGCAGCAGATTTTTTAGGAGGTAAATATTTAAAAGATTGCACGTTGTATGTTACTTTAGAGCCTTGTCAAATGTGTGCAGGTGCAAGTTATTGGGCGCAAATTGGTAAAATAGTTTATGGTGCTTCTGAATTAGAAAGAGGTTTTAAAAACTTAAATACCAAATTACATCCAAAAACCAAAGTTATTGGTGGTATTTTAGAAAATGAGTGCTCTCAACTCTTAAAGCGTTTTTTTATAGAAAAACGTAATTTGAATTAATGATTTGTTAAAGTTTTATTTAAAAGTTTGTTATGTGATTGCTTTTAGTGAACTTAAGTTCTTAATTCAAACTTTCTTAATTACATTGGTTACAATGCCCCATATTAAAAAATCATTTTCCTCTGTAATATTAATAATTGGATAATCAGGATTTTCTGGCTGTAACCAAACCTCATTTTTTTCTACTCGCAATCTTTTTACGGTAAATTCGCCATCTAAATAACAAACAGCAATTTTGTTGTTTTCAGGTTGTAAACTTCTGTCTATAACTAACAAATCGTTGTCTTCTAAACCTGCATTAATCATAGATTGTCCTTTTACTTTTGCAAAAAATGTGGTGTTTTTGTTTTTTACCAATTCTTCGTCTAAAGAGACTCTGTTTTGTTCAAAATCTTCTGCAGGTATAGGAAAACCAGCAGAAATACCAGTATCAATAAATATAGCACCTTCTATAGAAGAGGGTTTTGGGATAAAAAAAATAAGATTTTCCGATGTTTGCATAGAACTGCAAATTAAAACTTTTCTTTTAATTTTTATAAATTTTCATCTTTATTTTTTAAAGTAACTTTATCATAAGCATTTTTTAATTTTGCAATAACAATGGGTAATTCCTCTAAATTTAAATGGGCAAACCCAAAACGAATCGCACAAATTTCTTGGGTTTGATATAAAATGGTTTTCGGTAAAAATAAATTGTTTTTTTCGGCTTCAACAGCTAGTTTAATCAAAGGTATTTTTACTTTAAATTCTAACCAAAGTGCTAAACCTCCAGCAGGAACTGTCCAAGTTGCAATTTCAGAAAAATAAAGTTTTAAAAGTTGACACAAAGCATTTCGTCTTTGTTTGTAAATAACAATATTTTTTTTCATCAACCTGTAAATTTCTCCTTCATTTATCAGTTCTGATAGCATTTGTTCTTGTATCAAATCTCCTTGTTCATCTAATAAATACAAGTAATTTTCTGCTTCAGAAATAATGTTTTCTGGAGCAATTACAAACCCTGTTTGAAAACTTGGAAATAAAGATTGTCCTAATTTTCCCAAATAAATAATCATTCCATCTGCATCTGCACTAGCCATGGGTAGCATAGGCGCTCCATCAAACTGAAAATCGTAATCAAAATCATCTTCTATAATGGCAAATTCGTATTGTTTTGCTAACTTTACTAAATCCAATCTGCGTTTCGCACTTAGTGTTACCGTTTTTGGATAATCTCTTTGTGCACAAACATATACGCATCTAATTTGTCCTTTTACAAAGTTTTTTTTGATGAAATCCACATTCAAACCATCTTCATCAACTGGTACTGTTTTGATAGAAGCACCCACTTGCTGAAAAATCATGTTTGATGCGTAATTGCTCAAACTTCCTACTAAAACCACCTCTTTTGGTTTTATTAAAAGTTGAGAAACAATGTACAAACTCATTTCTGTACTTCTTGTGCTTAAAATATTTTTTGGGTTGATGTAAAAACCTCTTGTGGCATTTAAATAATTACACAGTTGGGTTTGAAATATCGAATAAGTGCTTTCATTGGGTCTGTTCCATTTTTTGATTAATGTTTTACGTTTCATAGCAGCACTGTACCATCTTGTAAATTCGTTTACAGGGTGCAAACGTAAATCTGGTTTGCCATCATTAATACTGTAGGTTGCATTGGTAGTTTGTATGGTAGAGGCTAAATGAAATGATTTTTGAAAAGGAAATCCTGTTTTTTTTGCATACGAATAAGGATTATTTTTTTTGGATGAAATCGATTTTAAGTTTGTTTTTTTTAGCGCAGTTTCTATTACAAAAGTTCCTTTATTAGGGATAATTTCTACCCAAGCTTGTGAAGCCAATTCATCATAAATTGCCACAGCTGTATTTCTGTGAACTTTTAAAACTTTACTTAAAGCACGTGTTCCTGGTAACTTGGTTCCTTTTTTTAAAAAACCACGTTGAATAATATTTATAATCTGTTGTGCAACTTGAACGTAAATAGGTTGTGTCTCAGTAATATCAAATTTTAAATATTTTTCAAATAACTCAAAAACCGGACTATCATTCATTTTAAAACTGGACTATTTTTATCGTCCGGAAAGTTACGACTTTTGCAGTCTAATAAAAACATCATTTATGAAAATTAAGTTTAGCCTTATAGTTGTTTTTTTATTTTTTGCATTTCAATTAAATGCGCAAGAAAATATGATTAAATCAGATACTTTAAAAGAAGTTGTAATTACATCTACCAGAATAGATTTACCTTTTAAAGAAAACTCTAGAACTATAAATATTTTTACAAAAGCAGCTATAAAAAATAGTGCAGCAACCAATGTTGCAGATTTATTACAACAAGTTGCAGGTGTAGATATTAGAAGAAGAGGTACAGCTGGTAGTCAAGCAGATTTGTATATTAGAGGTGGTGGTTTTGACCAAACTTTATTATTAATAGATGGTATTAAAATGGACGATGCACAAACTGGTCATCATACATTAAACGCAGCTTTACCTATTGAAGTTATAGAAAGAATTGAAGTTATAAAAGGACCAGCAGCAAGAGTTTTTGGACAAAATGCATTTACAGGTGCTATAAATATTGTTACTAAAAAGAAATTAAAAAGTATAGCTTCTGCAAATATAGAAGCAGGTTCTTTTGGGCAATTAAACGGTTCTTTAACTGTTGGAAAAGAGTTTGAAAACACATCGGTTATTGCACATGTTGGTGCTTTAACTTCAGATGGTTATCGTAATAATTCTGATTATAAAAATAATAATTACTTTATAAAAGCAATTGTCAACAAGAAAAAACAACCCATAGAAATTATTGGAACGTTTTTCGATAAAAAATTTGGTGCAGAAAATTTTTACACTACAAATCCTGCTTGGAACGAGTATGAAGAAACACAAAATAGTTTGTTAGGTGTTTCTACTACTTTTAGAACTGATAAATTTAAAATTATACCTAGAGTTTATTGGAGAAGAGGTCAAGATATTTTCTTGTTAAAAAGAAATGACCCAAGCTTTTTTAGGAATTTACACATTACCCATAAAATTGGTGTAGAAACCAATGTTTCTTATACTTCTAAATTAGGTGTAACTGGTTTTGGAATCGATATTTCTAAGTTTTCTATTAGTAGTAATAATTTAGGGGATAGAAATAGAACCATGGCGAATTTATTTTTAGAACATCGTTTTAAATTGGGTGATTATGTAGATGTTACACCTGGTATAGCTGTAAGTTATTTTTCAGATTTTGATGTAAATGCCTTTCCTGGTTTCGATTTAGGTGTAAAATTATCTGATAACGTAAAAGCTTATGGTAATGTAGGGTATACCTTTAGAGTACCTACATATACAGATTTATATTACAGCGATCCAGCAACTTCTGGAAACCCAAATTTAGAACCAGAAAGTGCTTTTGCACAAGAAATTGGTTTGAAATATAATACAAACCGTTTTACAGGTTCTGTTGCTTTTTTTAATAGAGATTCAGACAATTTAATAGATTATATTAGGCCCAATACAGGAGTTAGCGTTTTTACAGCAGCAAATATTGCAGAAGTAAACACACAAGGTTTTGAAATTGAAGGAAATTACAATTTTAAATTAGTAGGCTACAACCAAACTTTAAATTTTGGATATACCTATTTAAATGACAATATTTTAGACCAAAATAAAGATTTGTCTCGTTATTCTTTAAATACATTAAAACATCAATTTATAACTCGTTTTTCTTCAAGATTGTTTAAAAATGTGCGTCAGAATATTATTTATAAACATGCAGAAAGAACGGTTGGTACTAGCTATAATGTTTGGGATGCTTCTGTAATTATAGATTTTCATAAATTCAATTTTACCATAACAGCCAACAATATATTTGATGCAGATTATATTGAGTCTGGTTTTGTACCTATGCCACCAAGTAATGTTTTATTTGGTTTGCAATACAATTTTTAAAAATAATTTCCCAACATATTTATTTTTATTAGGGACAATAGTCCCTTTTTTTTAAAGCAGAAATTATTAATAATAGAATACGTTTTATAACAATTATTCCCAACCATCATTCTTATTTAGAGCGGTGGTTTTTTTGTTTATAAAGTCCAATTTCTTTACAATTTCTTAACTTTGTAATCAAAAAAATGCGATGTCTTTAAACTTATCTCAAATTGATAGCGTAAAAACTATTACCAAACAAGATTTTATAAAAAATTATTTTAAGCCACAAAAACCTTTAGTGATAGAAAATTTTATAGAAGATTGGCCAGCTTATAAAAAATGGAATTTAGAGTACATGAAAGAAGTTGCAGGAGACAAAACTGTGCCTTTATATGATGATAGACCTGTAGACTATAAAGATGGTTTTAATGAGCCACATGCCACGATGAAAATGAGTGAATATGTAGATTTGCTAAAAACACAACCTACAAAATTTAGAATTTTTCTTTGGAATATTTTAAAAGAAGTACCCATTTTACAAAAAGATTTTAGCTATCCAGATTTTGGCTTGCGTTTAATGAAAGGTTTGCCAATGCTATTTTTTGGTGGTACAGATTCGTACACATTTATGCATTATGATATAGATTTGGCAAATATTTTTCATTTTCATTTTGAAGGTAAAAAAAAAGTAATTCTTTTTGATCAAAAACAAAACAAGTATTTATATAAGATACCTCATTCTTTAATAACCAGAGAAGATATTGATTTTTCCAATCCTGATTTTAAAAAATGGCCTGCTTTAAAAAAAGCGAAAGGGTACATTACAAATCTTGAGCATGGACAAGTTTTATACATGCCAGAAGGATATTGGCATTACATGAAATACATCACTCCAGGTTTTTCTATGAGCTTAAGGGCCATAGCACGCAAACCTAAAAACTTAGGAAAAGCCATTTATAATGTTTTTGTAATGCGAACCATAGACAGTGTAATGCGCACAATAAAAGGACAAAATTGGATAGATTGGAAAAACAATCAAGCCATTGTAAAAACAAATAAATTTAATAATATTAAAAACACATAATTTTGTGTTTCTATTGTTGATTTTAATTCGAAGTTTTTTAGGCGTTAAAAAATAGTATTTTATAGAAGCCCTTAAAAAAAGATATAAATCTGTTCTGATTACAGGATCAAAAGAAAGAGATATGCTAGATTGATAACATTATCTAAAAAGTTATGTTTATCATATATGTAACCAAGTATATGCTTCTATTTCCTTTATGAATCAACTAATGAAAATTGAAAAAAGCCTCACAGAATTAATTTTGTGAGGCTTTTTTAATTTAGTGTTTAAATACCTTACTTAAACAGTCTAAAAATATCATTACCATTTGCAAATAGTAGTAGTATTATCAACAAAACAAAACCAACAACTTGTGCATACTCTAAAAATTTATCTCCAGGTTTTTTACCTGTAATCATTTCCCAAAGGGTAAAAACTACATGACCACCATCTAAAGCAGGTATTGGCAATAAATTCATAAAGCCTAACATAATAGATAAAAATGCTGTAATTTCCCAGAAAGATTGTGCGCTCCATTCTGCAGGAAAAATACTCCCAATAGAAATAAAACCACCTAAACCTTTGTACGCTCCTGTACTTGGATTAAAAATCTTTTTTAATTGTTTTACGTAATCTGTTAAAGTTTTCCAAGATTTTTTAAAACCAGCAGGTATAGCTTCAGAAAAAGAATACTCTACATCTGCTAATTGGTAATAGCCTAATTTTTCTAAATCTTTAAACGAAAGTTGACCTAAGCCAACACCAAGTTTAGCATCTTCTGTAACCTTTAAAGGAATTTCTTTTGTAGTAGTTCCTCTTTTAACAGTTACTGTAATGTCTTTATTTTTATATTTTTCTAACTCAGTTTGTGCCTCATCAAAATATTTAATAGATGTACCATTTATAGCAATAATTATATCTTTTGTTTTTAAATCTGCCTTTGTGTTTGGCGAATCATCTGAAATACCAGCAACAACAAAAGGATACCTTGGATATAAAAAAGGCCCAGCATCTTTACCTCTATCCATTAATTGAGAAATAAAATCTTCTGGAATTTCTTTATCAATAACTTGTCCGTTTCTTTCTATCTGATAGTTCTCTCCATTAATAAATTCTAAAGATAAACCTCTAAATTTCTTAATTTTTTCGCCATCAACAGTTAAAACTTTATCACCTGTTTGTAAGCCCAAGTTTTCTGCCAATTCATTTTCTACCCAAACACCATCAACTACATTTTCGTTAGGTAAATATTTTTCTCCATAAGCCCACATTAGCATAATGTAGATAAAAATACCTAATACAAAATTTACAAAAACACCACCCAACATTATAATTAAACGTTGCCACGCAGGTTTAGAGCGAAACTCCCAAGGTTGTGCAGGTTGTTTCATTTGCTCAGTATCCATACTTTCATCTATCATTCCAGATATTTTTACATATCCACCCAAAGGAATCCAGCCAATACCATAAACGGTTTCTCCAATTTTTTTCTTAAAAAGAGAAAACTTATAATCGAAGAATAAGTAGAATTTTTCTACCTTGGTTTTAAACAATTTTGCAGGGATAAAGTGCCCCATTTCGTGCAAAACAATTAATAAAGATAAACTTAATATAAATTGCGATGCTTTTATTAATATTTCCATTCAGCGTTAAATCATAATTAAAAAACGCACAAATGTACGGTTTTAAAGAGAGTTGTAAAAGAACTATTAAAGTTTGCTTTTTTATTTTAACAAAGATTTTATACACAATATTGATTTGGCTACTTCTTTAGCGTTTTTTTATGTTGTATTTTTGCAGGATAAACGCTTATTATGGAGATTAAATTCTTTAAAAAATCAATTCCTACGCTTATTTTTTTGGTAGTCTTTTCGGCAATTGCCATTCCTGTTTTTTATCATTTATTAAAGGTTGATAAAAAGCTAAAAGTATACAGTCCTGCAGATGTAAATCCGCGTTTGGTAGATTTTTCTATGAAACACATTACAAAAGACCACACCATTGCAGATTTTAAGTTAACCAACCAAAATGGAGACGTTATTACCAACAATAATTATAAAGATAAAATTTATGTAGCCGATTTCTTTTTTACACGTTGCCAAACCATTTGCATTGCCATGGCTTACAACATGAGTCAGTTGCAAGATTATTATAAAGACGATCATGATATTATGTTTCTTTCTCACTCAGTTACACCCGTTATAGACAGTGTTTCTGTATTAAAAGAATATGCTAATAGAAAAGGCGTTATAGATGGTAAATGGAATGTTACAACAGGCTCTAAAGCCCATATTTACGAGCTAGCTAGAAAAAGCTATTTTGCCGTTTTAGACGAAGGTGATGGAGGAGAAAACGATTTTATACATACAGAACAATTTGTGCTGGTAGACAAAGACAGACGCATTCGCGGATATTATGATGGCACAGAAAAAACCGATATGGAAAAGTTAAAACAAGACATCGTTTTGTTAAAAGAAGAATATGCTTCCAAATAACTTGTTTAGAATCATTCTAAATGGTTATCTTTGTCATCCCAAATAAAAAATATTGAGCACAATTGCATCTTTACGTATTGGAGAAATGGGATACATCTCTGAAGAATCTTTAGATTTAATTCCTTTAAAACTATTAGAAATGGGCTGTTTACCGGGTGCAGAAGTACAATTGGTACAAATAGCGCCTTTAAAAGATCTCTTATATATTTGTGTAAATGGCAGTCATTTAGCCATTAGAAAAGAAACTGCAGTACAAATACAAATCTTAAAAGCAAACCTATAAATGTCTAAAAACAATATAAAAGTTGCTTTAATTGGAAACCCAAATACGGGTAAAACATCTTTGTTTAACCAACTTACTGGTTTAAACCAAAAAGTAGGTAATTATCCTGGTGTTACTGTAGATAAAAAAGAAGGAAAAAGCAAGCTGTCTGCAACTCAAAACGCAATTATTACAGATTTACCGGGTACTTATAGCATTAATCCAACGTCTTTAGACGAAAGTATTGTTTTAAAAACCTTACTTAAAAAAGACATTAAAGAATCTCCAGATGTAATTTTAGTGGTTGCAGATGTAGAAAATTTAAAAAGAAATTTACTACTTTTTTCACAAATAAAAGATTTAGAAATCCCTACTGTTTTGGCTATTAACATGGTAGATCAAATGCATAAAAAAGGTATTTCTATAGACCTAACAGCCTTAAAAGAAGAGCTAAATACAGAAGTTGTTTTAATAAGTGCCAGAAAAAACCAAGGCATAGATAAAGTAAAAGAAGCGATTATTAAATGTCATGTTGCTGCAAAAGCAACACCAATGTGCGATAATAACAAAATAGATCCAGAATATTTTGAAAAATTAAAAGCCATCAACCCAAATTTTTCTTTGTATGAATTATGGTTAATGGTTACTCAGAAAAATTTTCCAGAGGGCATTACAAAAGTTCAAAAAGAACAGTTACTTTCTTTTAATAAAGATGTATCTAAACTTAAGAAATACCAGCACAAAGAAACTATTTATAGGTATCAAGAAATTAATAAAATTTTAAAGAAAACCTACCTTGTAAATAAAAACGCAGCTACAGATGTAAGAAGTAGGTTAGATAAAATATTTACGCATAAAATATTTGGCTACTTTATTTTTCTACTCGTTTTATTATTAATCTTTCAATCAATTTTTGATTGGTCTTCAGTTCCAATGGATTTTATAGATGGTGCTTTTGCGAACTTATCTGACTTTGCAAAAAGCAATTTGCCAGCAGGTGTTTTTACAGATTTAATTGTAGAAGGTATTATACCGGGTATTGGTGGTGTGCTTATTTTTATTCCACAAATTGCAATTTTATTTATGTTTATTGCCATTTTAGAAGAAACTGGTTATATGAGTCGTGTTGTATTTTTAATGGATAAAATTATGCGACGTTTTGGTATGAATGGTAAAAGTATCATTCCCTTAATATCAGGTACAGCTTGTGCAATACCAGCAATTATGGCAACAAGAACTATTTCTAGTTGGAAAGAAAGGTTAATTACCATTTTAGTAGTTCCTTTTACCACATGTTCTGCAAGATTGCCAGTGTATGCCATTTTAATAGCATTAATTATACCCAATAAAAAGATATTAGGTTTTTATAACTTACAAGCATTTACACTACTAATGTTATATGCTTTAGGCTTTTTATCTGCAATTTTAGCAGCTTACATATTGCAGAAAACATTAAAAATAAAAAGTAGTTCTTTCTTTGTGGTAGAAATGCCCAATTATAAAATTCCATCTTTTAAAAATGTATTTTTAGAAGTGATAGAAAAAACAAAAGCTTTTGTTTTTGAAGCAGGTAAAATAATTTTAGCCTTGTCTATCATACTATGGTTTTTAGCTTCTAACGGACCAGAATCTTTTAAAAATGCAGAAAAAAATACGATTGAAAATATAGAAAATAAACAATTGAATAAGGCTGATTTACAACAAAAAATAGCCTCTGCAAAATTAGAGAATTCTTATATTGGTATTATGGGTAAAACCATAGAACCAGCCATAAAACCTTTAGGTTACGATTGGAAAATAGGAATTGCATTAATTACCTCTTTTGCAGCCAGAGAGGTGTTTGTTGGTACATTAGCCACCATTTATAGTGTAGCATCAGATGATGAAGATACATCTACCATAAAACAAAAAATGCGTTCTGAAATTAACCCAGAAACAGGTAAAAAACGTTTTAATTTTCCTGTGGGGATGTCTTTATTGGTTTTTTATGCCTTTGCAATGCAATGTATGGCAACATTAGCTATTGTAAAACGTGAAACTAAAACTTGGAAATGGCCACTAATACAACTTTTTGGTATGGCTTTATTGGCATACATTTCCTCTTTAATAACTTATCAAATATTAAGCTAATGCAACAGGTACTTGTTTACATATTGGTTTTTTTAGCCATCTTTTTTCTAGTGAAAAAATTCGCACCTTCATCAAAGAAAAAAAGTAGTTGTAATTCAGATTGTGCTTGTCACTAAAAGTTAACACAAAATTAGTAGCATCTTTTTGTAATGATTCATATTTTTGATACACTAAGAAAATACGTACTTAAAACATATTTAAAAATGAAAAAAATAATATTATTTGTTGCAGTAATTGCAACCACATTATGTAGTGTAGATCTTGTAGCACAATCTTTTAAGTCATTAGATGTTAGCCCTTTGGATGCTACTTTTTTTCCAAATAGTTGGAGAGAGTCAAACAAAATTGTAAAGGTGGTTTATAGTCGCCCACAATTAAAAGGTAGAGATTTAGCTATGTTAGCGCCAGTAGATAAAGTTTGGAGAACTGGAGCAAACGAAGCAACAGAAATTACTTTTTTTGAAGATGTAATTTTTGGAGGTAAAAATCTAAGAGCAGGTTCATATTCTTTATTTACAATTCCTTCTGCAGAAGGAAATTGGACTGTAATTATAAACAAAGCAAGAAATGTATGGGGATCTTACACTTATAAAGAAGAACAAGATGTTGTAAGGGTTGCTGGTAAAGTTTCTGAATCTGAAAAAAATATAGAAGCTTTTTCTATGATGTTTGATAAGAACATGACCTTACATATGGGTTGGGGTAAAATTATTGTTTCTGTGCCTATTAAAAAAACATCAGAAACAGAAAAGTACTAATATCACTTTTCTGCCTTTAACTATCAAAGTAAATAAACACAAAAAAAGGTGAACAAATTTTTTATTTATTTGGCAGTATTTAGCGCTGTAACTTTAACAAGTTGTAGTAGCGCAAGCAAAGATGTATCTTTAGAACTCTCTATACAAGAAAAAGTAACTATTTTAGAAAATGGTAAATGGCTTTTAAAAGGTTTTGAAATTTCAGTTATGCATACTTTTAAAAATGGTGAGCAATTTACCTATTATGGTACAGACAATGTGTTTTCTGATACTCCAATACCAGGTACCCAAGAGTATACAATTTCTGGAGATTTGCTAGTAGTAGATTATAATTTTGGCAATATAGCCAACTATGAATTAAAGCTATCTTGTAATAATAATATTATAGATTTTTATAAAGATGGCGAGTTAAATAGAACATTATACAGAAAAGATTCTAATTACAAAGAGTGTTTGTAAAAGCACATAAATATTAAATTACAACAGGCTTTCAATTCATTTTGAAAGCCTGTTGTAATTTAAAAGAAATCTGTTTTTTGCTTACAAAGAATAAACGTAAATTTGCCCTTTAAATTAAGAGTTAACAGATGCAATACAATCATCAAGAAATAGAAAAAAAGTGGCAAAATTTTTGGGCAAAAAACCAAACGTTTAAAGCTTTAAATAAAAGTAATAAACCTAAATATTATGTGTTAGATATGTTTCCTTATCCAAGTGGAGCAGGTTTACATGTTGGGCATCCTTTAGGTTACATTGCTAGCGATATTTATGCGCGTTACAAACGTCATAAAGGTTTTAATGTGTTGCATCCACAAGGCTATGATTCTTTTGGTTTACCAGCAGAACAATATGCCATACAAACAGGCCAACATCCTGCAAAAACAACCGAAGAAAATATAAAAACCTACAGAAAACAATTAGATAAAATAGGTTTTTCTTTTGATTGGAGCAGAGAAGTTCGTACTTCAAATCCTGCTTATTATAAATGGACTCAGTCGATTTTTATTCAACTATTTAACTCTTGGTACAATAAAGATACAGACAAAGCAGAAGACATTTCAACCTTAGTTTCAATTTTTGAAAAAGAAGGAAACACAAATATAAATGCAGTTTGCGATGAAGATATTGTTTCTTTTTCTTTTAAAGATTGGGCTGATTTTTCATCAACAAAAAAACAAGAAATTTTATTACAATATCGTTTAACATTTTTGTCAGATACAGAAGTAAACTGGTGTCCTGCATTAGGAACTGTTTTGGCAAATGACGAAATTGTAAACGGAGTTTCAGAACGTGGAGGACATCCTGTTATTAGAAAAAAAATGATACAGTGGTCTATGCGAATTTCTGCCTACGCACAACGTTTGTTAGATGGTTTACAAACTATAGATTGGCCACAACCGTTAAAAGATTCTCAAACCAATTGGATTGGTCGTTCTCAAGGGGCCATGGTTTCTTTCCAGGTGGATGAACCAACAACCAACAACCAAGAACCAAAAATTATAGAAGTATTCACAACACGTCCAGACACTATTTACGGAGTAAGTTTTATGACTTTAGCGCCAGAACACGAATTGGTGTCAAAAATTACAACTGAAGCACAAAAAGCAGAAGTTGAAGCATATGTAGAAGCAACAGCAAAACGTTCTGAACGCGATAGAATGGCAGATGTGAAAACCATTTCTGGTGCATTTACCGGTGCGTATGCAATACACCCTTTCTCTGGCGAAAAAGTACAAATTTGGATTGGAGATTATGTGTTAGCAGGTTATGGTACAGGAGCAGTGATGGCAGTTCCTTGTGGAGACCAGCGTGATTATGATTTTGCCAAACATTTTAACATTCCAATTCCTAATATTTTTGAAGGGGTTGATATTTCTGAGGCTGCGCATGCAGATAAAGAAGGCACTGTAATTGCAAATTCTGATTTCTTATCAGGATTAAAGCACAAGAAAGCCCTAAAATTAGCCATCTACGAACTAGAAAAACGTGGTTTAGGTTACGGTAAAATAAATTACAGATTACGTGATGCTGTTTTTAGCAGACAACGTTATTGGGGAGAACCATTTCCTGTGTATTACAAAGATGGAATGCCTCAAATGATTGATGCAAAACACTTACCAATTGTATTGCCAGAAGTAGAAAAATATTTACCAACCGAAGATGGAAAACCACCTTTAGGAAATGCAGAAGTTTGGGCTTGGAATACAGCTACAGATACAGTTGTTTCTAATGATTTAATAGATAATCAAACGGTGTTTCCATTAGAATTAAACACAATGCCTGGTTGGGCAGGAAGCTCTTGGTATTTTAACAGATATATGGATGCTGATAATACCAACCAATTTGCAAGCAAAGAAGCTTTAGATTATTGGCAAAATGTAGATTTATACATTGGTGGTTCAGAACACGCAACAGGACATTTATTATACGCACGCTTTTGGCAAAAGTTTTTGTTTGATAAAAATATGGTTCCTGGAGATGAGTTTGCAAAAAAACTAATTAACCAAGGAATGATTTTGGGAACAAGTGCTTTTGTCTACAAAACTTCAGTATTTGTAAAAAATGGTTGCGCCATAGATAAGTCTAATGAGGATGTTATTGAACACATACCAACACTTTTTGTTTCTAAAAATTTATTTAATTCTGATGATGAATTTGAAAAAGTAGTTAAAAATTATTTATTAGATAAAAAGCTTTTAGACCCTAATTTTGCAGATTTGGTGATGATAACCAAAACACCCATTCATGCAGATGTTTCTTTAGTAAATGCCTCAGATGAATTAGATATAGAGGCTTTTAAAAATCACCCTTTAAATGCAGATTATAAAAATACTACATTTATTTTAGAAGATGGTGTTTATAAAGTGGGTAGAGAGGTAGAAAAAATGTCTAAATCTAAATACAATGTGGTAAATCCAGATGCTATTTGCGAAGAATATGGAGCAGATAGTTTACGTTTGTTCGAAATGTTTTTAGGGCCTTTAGAACAAGCAAAACCTTGGAAAACTTCTGGTATTTCTGGTGTGCATTCTTTCTTAAAAAAACTGTGGAAACTTTATTTTAAAGAAGAAGAGTTTGCAGTTTCTAATGATGAACCAACCAAAGAAGAACTTAAAACATTACATAAAACCATCAAAAAAGTAGAAGAAGATATAGAAAATTTCTCTTTTAATACCTCTGTTTCTACCTTTATGATTGCTGTAAACGAGTTGTCTGCTTTAAAATGTAACAAACGTACCATTTTAGAACCTCTTGCGGTTTTGGTTTCTCCTTATGCGCCTCATATTGCAGAAGAATTATGGAGCCAATTAGGGCACAAAGAAAGTATTGCAACTGTTACTTTTCCAAAGTTTGAAGAAAAATACTTGGTAGAAAGCACCAAAGTATATCCTATTTCATTTAATGGAAAAATGCGTTTTACTCTAGAATTATCCTTAGAATTATCTAAAGATGATATAGAAAAAACAGTTATGGAGCATGAAAAAACACAAGCACAATTACAAGGTAGAATACCTAAAAAAGTAATTATTGTACCTGGTAAAATTGTAAACATAGTAGGTTAAATACTTGCTGTTTTTAAGAAAGTATTCAAGTATTTTTATAACCCATTTGGTAGTGTTTATTATTACCCTTACATATTGATAAAGAAAAAATACAATCAATGTTTTTGAAATTTTAGGCATGTTAGCAGCAATTATTACAACTGGTTCTTTTTTACCTCAAGTGTATAAAACTTGGAAAACAAAAAATACCAAAGGACTGTCTTTAACAATGTATGTTTCTTTTTTTATTGGAGTTTCATTATGGTTCGTATATGGTTTTTACTTAAATAGTTTACCAATGATTTTAGCAAATATTGTAACCGCAATATCAACTTTAATCTTAATTAGGCTCAAACTCAAATATAAATAAAGAATAAATCTTAAATAAAAATCAAAAGCCATTATACAATTTGTAATGGCTTTTTTATTTGGTATCTTGTGGTTTTAAAATCACATTAATTTGATAAGGTTTAAAAATATTTCTCTTAGAATTAGAATCTTTTTATCAATGATTCTTTTAGTGCTGTTAGCATCTGTTTTAATATTGGTAGTCACTGTATATCAATATGATGAGCAAACAAAAGATTATAACATACAACGTTTTGAGCGTAAAGAAGCTATTGCTAAAAAAATTATAGAATTAGAGCTTACTAACAAAACCTCATATCCTGTAAATACAGAAAATTTAGCGAAGATTTTTCAAGATAGAATTTACGAAATTTCATCTATTAACAAGCTAAATATTACCATTTATAACTTAGAAGGTAGACTTTTAAAAACCTCTGCAAGTAATGCTTTTGAGAAAATAGACAAAACACCTTTAACACCCAACACTGTTGAAGAATTAGCGCAAAACTCTAGCCACAGAATATTAAAAAATAGAGAAATAGATGACACCAGTTATCAAACATCTTACACATACATTCACGACCCAAAATTTAAAAGAATTGGTATTTTAGAATTGCAATTTACTCAAGACAATTCAGAGATAGAACAAGAGTTAGAAGAGTTTATTTATAGGTTAAGTTTGGTGTATTTGTTAATGTTTATCATTGCTATTTCATTTGCTTATTTTTTATCTAGTTACATTACACGTTCTATAAAAACTATTTCAGACAAAATGCAGCAAACTCGCTTAAATGAGCGTAATGAAAAAATTATTTTAAATAAAGCAAGTTCAGAAATAGAAGTTTTGGTAGCTGCCTACAATAATATGATAGATCAGTTAGAGGAAAGTGCTGTAAAATTGGCCAGAAGTGAGCGTGAGCAAGCTTGGAGAGAAATGGCAAAACAAGTAGCGCACGAAATTAAAAATCCGCTAACACCTATGCGTTTATCTGTGCAAAGTTTCGAGAGAAAATTTGATCCTTTAGATGAAAATATTAGAGAAAAATTAGCAGAATATAGCCAAACCTTAATACAGCAAATAGATGTAATGAGCTCTATTGCCTCTGCTTTTTCTGATTTTGCAAAAATGCCTACACAAAACAAAGAAGAAATAGAAGTAATTAGCGTTTTAAAATTTGCTTTAGATATTTTTAACCAAAAGTCGATTATTTATCAACCTAAAGAAAAAGAACTTTTTGCTTATTTAGATAAAACACAATTAATAAGAATTGTAACTAATTTGGTAAAAAATGCATTACAAGCTACAGAAAAAGAAGAAAATCCAAAAATAGATGTAATAGTTATATCCGAAAATAATAATATAAAAATTGTAGTTTCAGATAATGGCAAAGGCATACCAAAAGAGGTTAAAGATTTAATTTTTGAACCTAAATTTACCACCAAAACAAGTGGAATGGGATTAGGTTTAGGTATGATTAGAAATATAATTGAAGCTTATAAAGGGAGCATTTCGTTTACATCTAAAGAAGGAGAAGGAACTGCTTTTACAGTAATTTTACCCAAAAAATAACATAGAATTTTCTAATAACATTTTAAATACATAAAAATGAAGTTTAAAAACATTTTAGTAGATATACAAGATACAATTGCCAAAATAACAATTAACAGACCTAAAAAGTTAAACGCTCTTAATAAAGATACAATTCAAGAGTTACACATTGCTTTTAAAGAAATACAATCTTATACAGATATAAAAACGGTTATTTTAATAGGTAGTGGAGAAAAAGCATTTGTAGCGGGAGCAGATATTTCTGAATTTGCACATTTTTCTGGAAAAGAGGGGGCAAATTTAGCTAGAGAAGGTCAAGAAAAATTATTCGATTTTATAGAGAATTTATCTACACCTGTAATTGCAGCTGTAAATGGTTTTGCGTTAGGTGGTGGTTTAGAGTTGGCAATGGCTTGTCATTTTAGAATTGCCTCAGACAATGCAAAAATGGGATTGCCAGAAGTGTCTTTAGGAGTCATACCAGGTTATGGTGGTACACAACGTTTACCTCAATTAGTAGGCAAAGGTAAAGCTATGGAAATGATTCTTACCGCTGGCATGATTTCTGCAGATGAAGCTAAAGATGCTGGTTTGGTAAATTATGTAACCACTTTAGAAGGTTTATTGCCTTTGGCAGAAAAATTAGCAGGTAAAATTGCAAGAAATTCCTCAGTAGCAATTTCTGAAGCTATTGAAGCTGTAAATGCAAATTATAAAGAGGGTGTTAATGGTTACCATGTAGAAATAGAAAACTTTGGTAATTGTTTTGAAACCGAAGACTTTAAAGAAGGTACAACTGCCTTTTTAGAAAAAAGAAAACCTAATTTTTCTGGAGAATAGCTATTAATGAAACAAATAAAAAGCGAGCCCTCTGGCTCGCTTTTAACATCAAAACATAGCAGTATTTTGATGCAACAATTAACTATATGATTAAAAATTAAAATTTTGTACGTAATTTCTGTCGTTGGTATTAATTACAACAGTATAATTACCTCTTTCTTCTTTAGATAATTTGTAAACCCTATTTAAAACGTTTTTATTATCCTTAACAGTTTCAGAGTAAATTACTTCACCATTAAAATAAAGAGCTACTTTTAAAGGTTCTTTATTAAAATCTATTTTAGATATTAAAACCTTATTTTTTTCTGTTCTAATAACAGGTTTAAAAACCCTTTTTTCTCCGTTAAAAGATACTTTGCCTTCTAAAACAGAAAAGTTTTTAATTACAATTTCAAAGTCTTTCTCTAGCTCTGCAGTATAATCTCCTTTTAATAAATTAGACAAATTAAATATTTTAGAGTAATTACCAGAATTTTCTATTTCCTGACTAAATATAATTACATCATGACTATCTTTTATAGTTAATTTGTTTCCTTTTTTAACTGCGTTAAATTCAACTTTAACTTTTTTCCCCTCTACTACGTAAGTAGTATTCTTTTTGTCATTTGCGTAGTTTATTAATGTTCCCAACATCATAACTACTACTAAGCATTTTTTTAAATTTTTCATTTTTTTCATTTAATGATTATTAACACTACAAAAGTATGGCAGATGTTAGATAATGAAAACATCATAATTGGCGAATATATATGCTAAATTATCACATTAAATAATGTTAATTCTATGTTAAGTTAAAATAGCATATATTTTTGATAAAATTATATATTTTATGTGGTTTTAGATTCGTAATTTTGCGTCTATATAATAAGTATAATATGAAGTCTAAACCTACACTAGAAAAAATTACCCCTAGTTTTGGTAGTTCTATGTTGGTAAAAAAACATGAACAATTTTTAAAAAGAACAAATGCCTTTTGGCACTTTCATCCAGAAATAGAAATTGTTTATGTTAATAAAGGAAAAGGAAAAAGACATATTGGAAATCACATAAGTTACTTTAATAATAGTCAGCTAGTATTAATAGGTTCTAATTTACCGCATTTAGGGTTTGTAGATCGTTTAACAACCAATGGTTCTGAAACGTTAATACAGTTTAAACCAGATTTTTTAGGGAAAGAATTTTTTAAAATACCAGAGATGACTGCTATAGATCAGCTTTTTGAACGTGCAAAAAAAGGAATTCGTTTTAATATAGAAATTAAAAAAAGAATTGGTGCAAAAATTGAAAAGTTGATAGATTTAGAAGGTGCCAATAGAATAATATCTTTTTTAGAAATTTTAAAAGAGTTAGCAAACACAGACGATTACACCATTTTAAATGCAGACGGTTTTGCTTTTGAAACCATACCACAAGATAACGAAAAAATAGATCTTGTTTTTAAACACATTAATGAGAACTTTAAGAGGCATATATCATTAGAAGAAGTAGCTGACTTAGTAAGCATGACTGTACCTGCTTTTTGTAGGTTTTTTAAAAAAACAACCAACAAAACATTTACAAAATTAGTTAATGAGTATAGAGTTGTACACGCTACTAAACTATTATCTGAAAGCCAAACTAGTATTACAGATATTTGTTACGAGTGTGGTTTTAATAATTTTTCTCACTTTAACAAACTGTTTAAAGAATTTACTGGTAAGCCTGCTTCTAAGTACAGAAGAGAAATGTCTAATTTTATACAATAATATATTTAAGATGAATACAAAAATAGACAAAGCATTAGAATACTATAATTTTAAAAGTAAAGAGATTTTAAATTATATAAATAAAAACAACAATTTAACTATAGATGATATTTTAGAAAAAAGTAATGAATTATCTATTTTGGAATATAAAATTACAGCTTTAGAGGTTGCAAAAGAAAATTAGTTAAACATAAAAAGGGCTTTACATTAATTTTTTAAGCCTTTTTTTATTCCCTATAATTATTATTTAAAGACAGTTATAGGTTTTATTATTTAATACCATTCCACTCATTATAAAATTGTTCTAAATATTTTTCCATAAATAAATGTCTATCTGTAGCAATTTGTTTGCCAGTTTCAGTATTCATTTTATCTTTTAACAACAAAAGTTTTTCATAAAAATGATTGATAGTTGGTGCTGTAGAATTTTTATATTCCTCTTTTGTCATCGTAAGATTAGGTATAATTTCTGGGTTATACAATGGCCTATTTTTAAAGCCTCCATAATTAAAACAACGTGCAATACCAATTGCACCAATGGCATCTAACCTGTCTGCATCTTGTACAACTTCAAACTCTTTTGTTTTAAAATTTTGCAAGTTTTTATCAAAAGAATTTTTAAAAGACATGTGTTTAATAATGTTTATTACATGTATGCTAATTTTTTTAGGTACATTTTCGTCAATTAAAAATTGTGTAGCTTTTTTAGGACCAATTTTTTCATCTCCATTATTAAATTTTGGGTCTGCAATATCATGTAAAAGTGCTGCCAAAGAAACCACAAAAACATCTACTTTTTCAGCTTTAGCAATTAGAATAGTATTTTTAAATACGCGTTCTATATGAAACCAATCATGCCCACCTTCTGCATTTTGAAGCTCTTTTTTTACAAAAGAAATACAGTTTGTAATCACTTTTTCTTTATTCACTTTTTAGAATATTTTTTTAAAGCTCTTTTTTATTATGAGTAGATAAAGACTTTTTTTAAATTTTATAAAAATAAAAAATCCACTCTTAAAAGAATGGATTTTATAATTTATTTACATTGTTCTTTAACAATATTCATCGTAAGCTTGCGCTAAATTTTGTGCAATCATTTGTGCAGAACGTCCTTCTATATGATGTCTTTCTAACATATGCACTAAATTACCATCTTTAAACAAGGCAATTGCTGGAGAACTTGGTGGAAAAGGAATCATAAATTCACGTGCTTTTTGTGTAGATTCTTTTTCTACACCTGCAAAAACAGTTGTTAAGTTTGTAGGTGTTTTTTCTGCTCCTAAAGATGCAATAGCTCCAGGTCTAGCAGTACCAGCTGCACAACCACAAACCGAGTTTACCATTACTAAAGTTGTTCCTTCTTTTGCCAATGCTTTTTCAACATCTTCGCTTGTATATAATGCTTCAAAACCTGCGTTAATTAACTCATCACGCATTGGTTTTACTAATTCTTCTGGATACATAATTATTTATTTTAAAATGCAAAGATACATATTTGTTTTGCAAAACTCAACCCATTTTAAAGAGGTAGTTCTAATAGAAATATCAATAAAATTGATACTTTTTTATCACTTATAAGTAAATCGTACTTACAAAGTTTATGACTATAAACCCGGTTTCTTTGAAACTTTGTAAATTTGTCACTTGTTAAAAAATAAAAATGGGAAATTTTACAAGGTGGTTAGGCGCCGGTTTAGGGTTTACTTTAGGAGGTCCAATAGTTGCAGCCATTGGTTTTGCAATAGGTAGTTTTGTAGATGGGTTTTCAGAAAAAGACCTACTTTTAGAGCAAGACAATTATCAACAACAAACAAGCACCAGAAAACAAGTAAACACACAATCTGGCGATTTTGAAATGAGTTTATTGGTCTTGGCATCAATAGTTATAAAATCTGATGGAAATATAGATAAACGCGAATTAGATTTTGTACGAACACAGTTTTTAAGCATGTATGGTAAAGAAAGAGCCAACAATGCATTTAAATTATTTAAAGGGATTGTAAAAAAACAAATTTCTGCAAGACAAGTATGTATTCAAATCAGAGAACACACGTCTCATGCATCTCGTTTGCAACTTTTGCATTTCTTGTTTGGTATTGCAAAAGCAGACCAATTTGTAAGCGAAGTAGAAGTTGAAGAAATAAGAAAAATTGCAGGTTATTTATACATCAATCAGCGCGATTTTGAATCTATAAAAGCCATGTTTTATGATGCTTCTGGCAATGCTTACAAAATTCTAGAAATTACAAAATCTGTCTCTAACAACGAGGTAAAATCAGCCTACAGAAAAATGGTAAAAAAATACCATCCAGATAAACTACAAGATTTAGGAGAAGAACATTTAAAAGGCGCTAAAGAAAAATTTCAAAGCATACAAGATGCTTATGAACAAATAAAGCAAGAAAGAGATCTTTAGGTTAAAGAGTTTGTAAAGATTTAATTTTTCTTACAATATTTTACTTCTTTAATAAAAATTTATTTAAGAGCCATTGTAAAGCCTCTTTTTTTTAGGTTCATAAGTAGCTATTTTCAATAAATTGATTAATTTCGCAATCTGATCAGAAAAGAGAAAAGATGAGCGCGAAATTTACTGAATATAAAGGACTTGACTTACCAAAAGTAGCAGAAGAAATACGAAACTACTGGGAAGAAAATAACATTTTCGAAAAAAGTGTTAGCTCAAGAGAAGGCAAAGAACCTTATGTTTTTTTTGAAGGACCACCTTCTGCAAATGGTTTACCAGGTGTACACCATGTTTTAGCACGTGCAATAAAAGATATTTTTCCTAGATACAAAACCATGAAAGGATACCAAGTAAAGCGTAAAGCTGGTTGGGATACCCATGGTTTACCAATAGAACTAGGTGTAGAAAAAGAACTAGGCATCACCAAAGAAGATATTGGTAAAAAAATCTCTGTAGAAGATTACAATGCAGCTTGTAGAAAAGCAGTAATGCGTTACACAGATATTTGGAACGATTTAACCCAAAAAATGGGTTATTGGGTAGATATGGATGATCCATACATTACTTATGAACCCAAATACATGGAATCTGTTTGGTGGTTATTAAAACAGATCTATACAAAAAACTTAATATATAAAGGCTATACAATTCAGCCATATTCACCAAAAGCAGGTACAGGGTTAAGCTCTCATGAGTTAAATCAACCTGGTACCTACCAAGATGTAACAGATACAACAGTAGTTGCACAGTTTAAAGCAATTCATAAGAGTTTGCCAGATTTTTTAAAAAATGAAGAAACTATATATTTCCTTGCTTGGACAACCACACCTTGGACTTTGCCAAGTAATACAGCCTTAACTGTTGGTCCAAAAATAGAATATGTTTTAGTAGATACGTTTAATCAATATACATTTGAACCTACAAAAGTAGTATTGGCTAAAAATTTAGTAAGTAAACAATTTGGAGGTAAAAATAATGTTCAAGTTGATAATGCTGAAGCATTAAAAGAATACACTGCAGGTGATAAAAAAATACCTTTTTACCTTATAAAAGAATTTGTGGGTAAAGATTTAGTAGGGATACAATACGAACAAATATTAGACTATGTTTTACCAAACGACAATCCAGAAAATGCCTTTAGAGTAATTGCTGGCGATTTTGTAACTACAGAAGATGGTACAGGTATTGTGCACACGGCACCAACTTTTGGTGCAGACGATGCGTTGGTTTGTAAACAAGCAACACCAGAAATACCACCTTTATTGGTAAAAGATGAAAATGATAATTTGGTGCCTTTAGTAGATTTACAAGGTAAATTTAGACCAGAAATGGGCGAGTTTTCCGGTAAATACGTAAAGAATGAATACTATGCAGAAGGTGAAGCACCAGAAAAATCGGTAGATGTAGAATTAGCCATCAAACTAAAAACCGAAAACAAAGCTTTTAAAGTAGAAAAATACAAGCATAGTTATCCAAATTGTTGGAGAACAGACAAACCTATTTTATACTATCCATTAGATTCGTGGTTTATTAAAGTAACAGATGTAAAAGATAGAATGCACAGCTTAAACAAAACCATAAATTGGAAACCAGAATCTACAGGAACTGGTCGTTTTGGTAACTGGTTAGCAAATGCAAACGACTGGAATTTATCACGTTCTCGTTATTGGGGAATTCCATTACCGATTTGGCGTACAGAAGATGGTAAAGAGGAAATCTGTATTGGTTCTATAAAAGAACTAAAAGAAGAAATGTTACGTGCCGTAGAAGCAGGAATAATGAGAGAAGACATTTTTGCAAGCTTTGAGGTGGGTAACAACTCAGATGAAAACTATGCAAAAATAGATTTACATAAAAATATTGTTGATGAAATTGTGCTAGTTTCAGCATCAGGAAAACCAATGAAACGCGAGAGCGATTTAATAGATGTTTGGTTCGATTCTGGTTCTATGCCCTATGCACAATGGCATTATCCATTTGAAAATAAGAACAAAGTTGATGGTAACGAATCGTTTCCTGCAGATTTTATTGCAGAAGGAGTAGACCAAACACGTGGTTGGTTTTATACTTTACACGCAATTGCAACAATGGTTTTTGATTCTGTTGCCTATAAAAATGTAGTTTCTAACGGATTGGTTTTAGATAAAAACGGACATAAAATGTCTAAACGTTTGGGCAATGCTGTAGATCCGTTTACAACCTTATCTACCTATGGGGCAGATGCCACAAGATGGTATATGATTTCTAATGCAAACCCTTGGGACAATTTAAAATTCGATTTAGAAGGGATAGAAGAAGTAAAACGTAAGTTTTTTGGAACTTTATACAACACATACTCGTTTTTCTCTCTATACACAAATATTGATGGTTTTGCTTACAAAGAAGCAGACATTGCTTTACATGAAAGACCAGAATTAGACAGATGGATTTTATCTGAACTACATACTTTAATAGAAAAAGTAGATACATTTTACGCAGATTACGAACCAACAAGAGCTGCAAGAGCTATATCAGACTTTACACAAGAGTATTTAAGTAACTGGTATGTGCGTTTAAGTAGAAGACGTTTTTGGAAAGGAACGTATGAAACAGACAAAATATCTGCCTATCAAACCTTGTATACTTGTATGCTAACCATTGCAAAATTAGCATCGCCAATTGCGCCATTTTTTACAGATAGATTGTATCAAGATTTAAATGGGGTAACACAAAAAGAAACCTCAGAAAGTATTCATTTAGCAGATTTTCCTGTTTTTGATAAAAACTTTGTAGATAAAAGTTTAGAGCGTAAAATGGAAAATGCACAAATAATTTCTTCTTTGGTATTATCATTAAGAGCCAAAGAAAAAATAAAAGTTCGTCAGCCACTGCAAAAAATAATGATTCCTGTTGATAACATTCAACAAAAAGAAGAAATACTAGCAGTTGCCAACTTAATTAAGCACGAGGTTAATATTAAACAAATCCAGTTAATGGAAGATGCTTCAGACATCTTAATAAAGCAAATAAAACCAAATTTTAAAGCCTTAGGTCCTAAATTTGGAAAAGATATGCGTTTTATTGCAGCAGAGGTACAAAAGTTTACACAAGAAGATATTAACAAAATAGAGAAAGATAAAAACATTTCTATAATAGTTAACGGAAAAAATATTACTTTAGAATTGTCGGACGTAGAAATATCATCTAAAGATATAGAAGGTTGGTTAGTTGCAAATGAAGGCGCATTAACAGTGGCTTTAGACGTTACTATTACAGAAGAATTGCGTAAAGAAGGTATTGCTAGAGAATTGATTAATAGAATTCAGAATGCAAGAAAAGATACAGGTTTAGAAGTTACAGATAAAATTAAATTATTGGTTGTAAAAGACCCCAATTTAGAAAACGCGATAACTGCAAACAAAAACTATATCATGAGCGAAACACTTACCAATGATTTGGCATTTGTAGACACGCTAGAAAATGGAACAGATATTGAGTTTGACAATATAAAAAGTAAAATATTAATAGAAAAAATCTAAGACTATGTCAGGAGAAGCTAAATTAAAATATTCAGACGAAGATTTACAAGAATTTAAAGCAATTATAGATAAAAAAATTGCAAGAGCGCAAGAAGATTTGGCTTTGCTAGAAGCTTCTTACAAAAATGATGCTAATAATGGTACAGATGATACATCACCAACTTTTAAATCTTTTGATGAAGGTTCTGATGTTATGAACAAAGAAGCGAATGTACAATTAGCAATAAGACAAGAAAAGTTTATCAGAGACTTAAAAAACGCACTTTTACGTATAGAAAATAAAACCTATGGTATTTGCAGAGTTACTGGTAAATTAATTCAAAAAGAACGTTTAAAACTTGTACCACACGCAACTTTAAGTATAGAGGCTAAACGTAAGCAATAAATAATCAAATACTATACAAAGCTTCTTTTTTTAAGAAGCTTTTTTTATGAAAAATTTATTTACAATCATATTACTCTGTTTTTTTTCTGTGGGTTTTTCTCAAAAAAAAGTCCTAAAAAAATTTGAAACAGAAGCCTCAGAAATAACTATTTATACCACTGGTTTAGATAATATAGTTTTAAAAAACTCTAACACCAATTTTGTAGAGGTATATCTGTATGCCCAAAATTACGATGAACAAGTAATTAAAATAGACAACAAAGAACAACTTGTAAATATAAAGTTCGATTTTGAAGGTGCAGAAACAAGAGAAGTAATTTTTAGAAAGTTTATCACCAAAAGATTGCAAAGGGCTACAGCTATTATAAAAATACCTAGCAATAAAAAAACAATTATTTTTGGAGAAAATGTAGATATAGAGTCTAAAAGCTATAAAAATAACTTAGCCATTTATATAGAAAATGGTATTGTAAAATTAGGAACCGTAAGGGAGAAAACGCTCTTAAAATTGTACTCTGGTAATGTATATGCAAAAACACAAAAAAATAGCTTAGACCTTGTTTCTAAAAACGGAAAAATTAAAATTGATAATACTTCTTATAACAGTAAGCATAAAAATAGAGCGTTAGGTGTAGAGGCTAAACTCACAATTATTTCTCAAAAAGCAAATATTTATCTAACTACACAATAATATTGTTATTTTTGTGTCCATAAAAAATTACAAAATGTCAAAAAAGACACTTGCCATATTTACGGTATTAATTGCTATAATTTTAGATCAAGTAATTAAAATTTACGTAAAAACTAATTTTTCTTTAAACGAAAGTGTAACGGTTTTTAGTTGGTTTCAAATTCATTTTACAGAAAATAACGGAATGGCAATGGGTATTGAGTTTGGTGGTAAAGCAGGAAAACTTTTTTTAACGTTATTTAGAATTGTTGCAGTTGCAGGTATTGTTTATTGGCTAGTAGGTACTATTAAAAGAAAGGTACCTAGTGCAGTTGTAGTAGGAATTGCTTTAATTTTAGCAGGTGCCGTAGGTAATATTATAGATTCTGTTTTTTACGGTGTTATTTTTGATGATTCTTACCACAAAGTAGCAACCTTTTTTGCAGACCAACCCTATGGAACGCTGTTTCATGGTAAGGTAGTAGACATGTTTTATTTTCCTATTTGGCAAGGTATCTTACCAGAATGGATTCCTTTTAAGGGTGGAGAACAATATACTTTTTTTCAATATATTTTTAACCCAGCAGACGCCTATATAACTATCGGTGTAGCCTTGCTTTTTATTTTTAGCAAACAAGCTTTTCCAAAGGAAGAACAAAAAGAAATTGCATAAACTTTTTAGTACCATTAAAGAAGTTTTTAAAGATTCACTTTCTAAAAAAATAAATATCCATAAGATATAAGAAACTGAGATAAAAATTTATCCAGATGTAAAATAATTTGATGTGCACTAAATCAGTTTAATAAGCTTTCTAAATTTTTTTAATTCGCAACTATTTTCGCTTTTGAGGTTGTAAATAATTCTAATTCCAATTTTTTAACAGATTTTGAATTGCAATTAGATTAATTTATCAATCAAAAATAAGTACTTTTGGGTATGACACCATCTTTAGAAATCCAAATACAAACCTTACCCAATACACCTGGTGTTTACCAATATTTTGATAAAAATGATGTAATTATTTATGTTGGAAAAGCCAAAAATTTAAAAAAACGTGTTTCGTCTTATTTTACTAAAAAACACGATAGTGGCAAAACCAGAGTTTTAGTAAAAAACATAGCCAATATAAAACACATTGTAGTTAACACAGAAACAGATGCGCTTTTATTAGAAAATAATTTGATAAAAAAGTACAAGCCACGTTACAATGTGTTGTTAAAAGATGATAAAACATACCCTTGGTTGTGTATAAAAAACGAACGTTTTCCAAGAGTTTTTTTAACTCGTAGGGTTATTAAAGATGGCTCTGAATATTTTGGGCCTTATACTTCTGTAAGAACTGTAAGAACTTTATTAGACTTAATTAAAGAACTCTATCCGTTAAGAACTTGTAAGTACGATTTAAGTGCGCAAAAAATTAACGAAGGCAAATATAAAATTTGTTTAGAGCATCATTTAGGCAATTGTAATGGTCCTTGTGAAGGATTAGAAACAGAGGCACATTACAATAACTCTATCAAAGAAATAAAAAACATTATTAAAGGTAATTTTAAAGAAAGTTTAGACCGTTTTAAAAAAATGATGTTTGCGTTTTCTGAAAATATGGAGTTTGAAAAAGCACAGAAAATTAAAGAAAAACTAGACAGACTAAACAATTATCAAGCAAAAAGTACCATTGTAAATCCGTCTATAAATAATGTAGATGTGTTTTCTATTATTTCTGATGAAACCCATGGTTATGCCAACTTTTTAAAAATTTCTAATGGAAGCATCATTCAGTCTCATACTACAGAAATTAAGAAAAAATTAGACGAAACCGATCAAGAATTATTAGCCTTATTTATTGTTGAAATTAGACAACGATTCAACTCACAATCGCCAGAAATTTATGTACCTTTTAAAGTAAATTTAGGTGATGATGTAAAAGTAACCATCCCAAAATTGGGCGATAAAAAACGAATTGTAGAACTATCTGAAAGAAATGCAAAATATTACAGACAAGAACAATTTAAACAAATAAAAATTGTAGATCCAGACAGACATGTAAAACGCATTATGGCACAGATGAAAAAAGATTTGCGTTTGTCTGCAGAGCCAAGGCATATAGAGTGTTTTGATAACTCGAACATACAAGGTACCAACCCAGTAGCTGCTTGTGTGGTTTTTAAAGATGCCAAACCCAGTAAAAAAGATTACAGACATTTTAATATAAAAACTGTAGTGGGACCAGATGATTTTGGTTCTATGGAAGAGGTAGTGTACAGGCGTTACAAACGTTTATTGGCAGAAGATCAACCTTTGCCACAATTAATTATTGTAGATGGTGGTAAAGGCCAATTATCATCTGGTTTAAAAGCCCTAGAGAGATTGGGTTTACGTGGTAAAATCGCCATTATTGGTATTGCTAAAAGATTAGAAGAAATTTATTATCCTGGAGATCCTGTTCCTTTGTATTTAGATAAAAAATCTGAAACTTTAAAAATAACCCAATATTTACGAAACGAAGCCCATAGATTTGGTATTACTTTTCATAGAAATAAACGCAGTAAATCTGCCATTCAAAGTGAGTTAGAACAAATACCAGATATTGGCAAACAGACGATTACAACTTTATTGCGTAAATTTAAATCGGCAAAAAGAGTAAAAGAAGCCAGTCTAAAAGACTTAAAAGAAGCAATTGGGCATTCTAGAGCTGTAAAAGTGTATCAGTTTTATCATCCCGACAAAAAATAAACTGCTATGAAAAAATTAATATTATTACTGCTAACCATACCCATAGTTCTTTTTTCTCAACAAAAACAACCAAAAGTAGGTTTGGTGTTAAGTGGTGGTGGTGCAAAAGGTTTTGCGCATATTGGTGTTTTAAAAGAAATAGACAAAGCGGGTATACATTTAGATTATATAGGAGGCACAAGTATGGGTGCTGTTATTGGTGGTTTATATGCTGCGGGTTATTCTGCAAAGCAAATAGAAGAAATTATTTTAAAAACAGATTTTTTAAAATTACTTAGAGATGTACTTCCTAGAAAAGCCGCAACTTTTTTTGAAAAAGAATTTGGCGAAAATACTTTTGTTACCTTACCTGTAAATAAAGGTAAAATTGGTTTGCCTAGAGGTGTTTCTAAAGGACAAAATGTGTTAAATTTATTATTAGAATTATTCGATCCTTTAGATGGAAATCAAGATTTTACAAAGTTACCTACGCCATTTTTTTGTATTGCTACAGATGTAGAAGATGGTTCTCCTATTATTTTAGATAAGGGTTCTTTACCCATAGCTTTAAGGGCAAGTGCTTCTTTTCCATCACTCTTAAACCCTGTGGAATATAAAGGTAAATTGTTGGTAGATGGTGGTGTTGCCAATAACTTTCCTGTAAGTATTATGAAAGACAAAGGCATAGACATCGTTATTGGTGTAGATGTAGAAGGGAGGTTGTTTGAAAAAGATAAAATTAACTCTGTTGTGGCACTCTTGAACCAAATTATGAGTTATCAAATGTATCAAAATACAGACCAAGAAATAAAAAAACTAGATGTTTATATTCACCCAGATATTTACAAATATTCTGTAGTAGATTTTGATAAAAAAAATGAAATTTTAGAAAAAGGAATTCTAGAAGCTAAAAAATACTCAAAAGTTTTTGAAGAAATTGCTGCAAAACAAACCGTAAAAATAGAAAGAGAACCTATAGAGTTTAACACCCAAAAAATGCTTATTTCTTCTATTGGCATAGAAGGGATAGAAAATTATACAAGAGCTTATGTGCTTGGTAAATTAAATATTATAGAAGGAGACAGCCTTTCTAGACAAGACTTAACAAAAAAAATATATTTACTTTCTGCAACCCGAAATTATAACAAAATAGAGTACAACCTTATAAAAAAAACAGATGGTAGCTATTTGCTAAACTTTAAATTGAATGAGTCTGACGAAACTGCCAACATAAAATTAGGCCTGCATTACGATTATTTGTACAAGTCTAGTTTATTGGCAAATTATAATCATAAAGGGTTGCTGGGTAAAAACGATTTGTTTTCTCTAAATTTAATTTTAGGTGATAATTTACGTTACGATTTAAACTATTTTGTAGATAATGGATTTTACTTTAGTTATGGCTTTAGGTCAAGCTACAATCATTTTAAATCTCAAGTACCTTTTAAAGAGGCTTCATCACCAGATATAAACAGTATAAGTTTACGATATTCTGATTTAACAAATCAATTTTTTGTGCAAACTACCTTTAACAGAAAATTTGCTGTAGGATTAAAAACCGAATTAAAAAGAATAAAAGCAGCAACAGATAATATTACAGATTTAGACGATAAAAATATATCAGACAATAGTAATTATTTTAACGTTTCAGGTTATTTAAAACTAGATACCTATGATAAAAGCTATTTTGTAACCAAAGGATTTTATGCAGACTTAGCGTTTAAATATTATTTATGGTCTTCAGATTTTAATAACGATTTCGAAATGTATTCGCAGGCAAAAGGGACGCTTGGTTTTGCAACTTCTTTTACAGACAATTTAACCTTACACACTACAAATGAAGCTGGTTTTTCTTTCAAACAAGTAGCTTCTTCTACTTTCGATTTTTTTCTAGGAGGAAACAATCAAAATTACATTAATAATTTTGTATCTCTTTATGGTTATGAGTTTGCAGAATTGTCTGGTGCTTCTTTTCTAAAATCAGAATTTAATTTAAGATACCAGTTTTACCCAAAACATTATTTTTCTGTGATTGCTAATTATGCAAGGTTAGAAGACAATGTTTTTAAAGATATAGACTTGTTTAAAAACGTTAAATCTGGCTATGCAATTGGTTACAGTTACAACTCTTTTATTGGGCCTATAGAACTTAAATATGCATGGACACCAGACATTAATAAAAGCGTACTTTTATTTAATTTAGGATTTTGGTTCTAATAAAAAAACCAGTAAAATAATTTACTGGCTTTTATAAAGATATATACTAAAGTTTTATTGTTTTGTAGTTAAATGAAACTCTTCGTAAGTCTGTAATAAGTTCATTAAAGCACTTACTAAATCTTTAGTTTCTAATAAAATACTAAAGTATAAAGTAGTGTTTTTAGGACTTGTTTCATCGGTTCTAATTCTTGCAACTTGATTTTCTACAGAGTTAGAAACTTTTACAAACAATTCTTGTTTCTCTACTAAAGTATTACTTAAGTTATCAAAATTTCTGGTTTCAAAAATTTTCGAAACTTTATTTAATAGATCAGATAAATCTTCGTCTATATGTTTTAAATCGCTTATCTGAGCTTTCTTTAAGTTTTTATGATTATTGTTTACGTGCTTATAACTAGCTCTAGAAATATAACTAATAGATTGTGCTACATCTTGTAAATAACCTAAAACAATAATGTAAAATCTACTTGCCTGTACAGAGGTTTCGTCTAAAGATTTTATAAAATAGAAAACACCATCTTTTAAACCATCAATTTCGTCATTTAATTTTCCTACGTGTTTGTCTGTTTTACGTAATTTATTTAAATCATGATTCGAAAGATCGTTTACCACATTTGTGTACAATTTATTTACACGAGTGGCAACTTCTGCAATATGATCTGCACTTTCTTCTATAACACCATTAATAGTAATTAATTCTGCTCTTTCTATGAACTCTTGCTTTTTAATTTCTTTACTTTTATTTCTGTGTATTAATGTGTTTCTTGCAATTAATAATGTAACAACAGCTAGTAAAACAGGAATCATAACCATGTCCCAACTAATTAAATAAGCAACTATAGCTGCAGCAATAAATGCAGTAATGGCTGTTAAAAACCATCCACCAATTACGTTAATTACACCAGCAACTCTATAAACTGCACTTTCACGCCCCCAAGCTCTATCTGCTAAAGAAGTACCCATTGCTACCATAAACGTAACGTAAGTTGTAGATAATGGTAATTTCATAGAAGTTGCAACAGATATTAAAATACCAGCAACAATTAAGTTTACAGCTGCTCTTACTAAATCGAAAGCAGGTAACTCATAGGTTTTAGATTTTGGTAAATCTATTACTGGTTTCTGAAACTTAGAATCTATAAATTCTAATGTAGTTTTAGGAACAATATAAGTAATACCTTTGTTTATTGACATAGAAGCTCTAACCACGATTCTAGATAATGGGTTTGGTTTAAATTTCTCATGACCTTCACCTTGTCTAGATAAATCAATTCCTGTTTTTATAACGTTTTGTGCTTTGCTAGACGTCCATAAAGTAATTACCATAATTGCACCAGCAATTAACAATAACCAAACATTAGAAGGTACTTTCTTTGCTAAAATACCCATAGAAAATGAGTCTGCAGCTACACCAGAAATTTCCCAAGCTTGGTAAGAGTTCCATGCAGCAATTGGTACACCAACAAAGTTTACCAAATCGTTACCAGAAAAGGCCATTGCCAAAGAAAATGTACCTACACCAATAATTAATTTTAAAATATTTACTTTAAATATTTGAATTAAAAGTTGAGAAATTATTGACCAAGCAACAAAACTTGCAGCTATTATTGTAACTGTATTTCCTTCTATTAGAAATTTTATATCACTATAAAAAGGAGTTCCTTTTAAACCTTTAATAATTATAAAATAGGTAATTGCAGTAATTGCAAAACCACCAAAAAGTGCATTTATATAAGTGGCTCTTTTTTCAAAATTAAAAGAATAGATTAATCTAGATATAAATTGTACTATGGCACCAACAGAAAAAGCAACTACTACAGAGAGTAATATTCCATTTATAATTTGTATCGCTTTTTTATGGTTGATATAATTCCAAATATCACCTAAAGATTGACTATCGTTTGCAGAGATCTTTAATAAGGAAATACAAACAGCAGCTCCTAACAATTCAAAAACAATAGAAACTGTGGTAGAGGTTGGCATTCCTAAAGAGTTAAAAATATCTAACAATAAAATATCTGTAATCATAACTGCCATAAATATGAACATGATGTCTTGAAACATGAACATATTTGGGTTAAAAATTCCTTTTCTAGCAACTTCCATCATACCACTAGAAGTAACTGCCCCAAAGAAGACTCCTAAACTAGCAATAATCATAATTTTCTTTACAGAAATTGCTTTAGAGCCTATGGCTGAGTTTAAAAAGTTAACGGCATCATTACTAACACCAACTACAAGATCTACAATAGCTAAAACAGCTAAAGCAACAAGCATTAAAATATATGGATCTCCCATTTTTCTTCAAATTTAGTTTTGCAAAATTAGTAACACTTTTTTTTACGAATGTTACGTTTATGTTATATAATTTAATAATTTAAAAGTGAATATCTACTTGAAATCTATACATAATTTGGTTGGTTTTAAAACCAATATCTGTATAGCTTACATCTGTTTGTACTTTTAATTTATGCCCAACAATATACTTAGATAATCCTAAAGTATACATATTTTCTGCTCCTTTACCTGTAATATTTTGGTCAAAAGAAATATTTGTATATCGTGCAGAAAGTTCTATAGTTTTAGATACTAAATATCCTGTTTGTAGATTTAAACTATTTCCTACTTGTACAACATCTCCTGTTAGAGAACCATCAGAGTTTTTTGCAAATGGGTCTGCTGCATCTCTATAAGCATATTCTCCCATAAAAGAAAAACCTTTGTGCTTGTACATAGCATCTATGTAAAATGTGGTAATATCTGTTTGATAAAATGCTGCACTAGAACCTTCTGATGTGCCATCTATATACATATAAGAACCTTGATTACTTCGTGTTTTAGAAGCATCATTATTTAAATCGTAGTTAAAAGCCAAAGATAGTTTTGGTGTTGGTTCAAATTTTAAATCACTTCCTTTATAATCTCCCTTTCCAGCAAAATCTCCAAAAGGAAATAATTCTACTCTTGCTGTGTATTGATATCCACCTTGGTTTCCTCTTGTAATATTTCTACCTTCACCTTGTGAAATTGCATAAATATGTTTTACTAAAAATGTATCTGTAAGATTAAATTTATGTCTTAATTGAACTCCTATATCTCTATCTATAGTAAATCTACTATTTAATAAAGATCGGTCTACCATTTGTAAATCCCCAGAAGAAATTACACGTTCTCTGTTACCTGGTAGTTTTGTTTGACCAAACCAAACAACCCATTTTCCAGAGAAATTCCATTTTAAAACAGCATCTAAAATTTGTCTTGGAGCATCGTGTGTATAGTAAGAAGCACCAGATTTATCTCTATTAGATAAACCCAACTCTAGTTTATATTTTAATTTGGGTGAAAAAGCCCAACCATCAAACTTTAAACGAGATCTTCTTATTAACATAGAAGAATAAGGATTTGATAATCCGTTTTCTGCATCCCAACCAGCAATTGCTAGAGTTTGAAATCTTGCACCTATTTTCATAGTCCAAGTACTATCTTTTCCAATTAGATTCAATAAACCTTTTCCAAACTTGGGTGCATTTGGTTTTTGAGCATAGATGCCGAAACAAACCAGCATACTTATAGATATGAGTATCGACTTTAAATTCATAATTTATTAATTTTTGACGATGCAAAGAACTAATAATAATGTTAAGATAATGTTAACGTAATATTATTAAAACAAAAAAGCTGCCTTAAAATAAGGCAGCCTGTCATTTAAGTAGTCGTCAAAAACTAATAAATTAAAATGACTAAAAATCTTTAAAGATTGTAACAAATTTAGATGAGCAAGTTTGTTTTAGTGTTTATTTAAAATTAATAAAAAGTTAATAAAATTACACTTCTTAACATTTAATTAATAATTGTCTAATGCAAAGATAATTTACAACTAACATAGACTTTACAAAATAAATAGACTTTTGCCCCAGTAAATAAAACATAATAATGAAGAAAATTCTATTTGTTGCTTTTGTAGCATTAAGTCAAGTTTTAATAGCACAAAACAAAGGTACTTTAAAAGGTTTGTTAACAGATAAAGAAACTAATAAAGAGCCATTACCTTTTGCCAATGTAGTAATAAAAGGTTCCACAGTTGGTGCTACTACAGATTTTGATGGGAAATACTCTATTAAAGTGCCAGCAGGTACGCATGTAGTACAATTTAGTTTTTTAGGATATAAAACGATAGAAAAAACCTTTACCTTAAAAGCAGATGAAACGATTGTAATTAATCAATTAATGTCTGCATCAGAAGGTGTTTCTTTAGATGAGATTGTTGTAAAGTCTTCTACAAGTAAAGAAAAAACAAGCGCGTTAATTTTAGAACAAAAGAAAGCAGTTTCTATAAAAACAACTATTGGTGCTCAAGAATTATCTGTAAAAGGTGTTTCTGATGCAGAAGGTGCTGTTACTAAAACTGCAGGTGTTACTAAAGGTTCTAAAAACATAGTAGTTAGAGGTTTAGGAGACAGATATAACTCTACAACTTTAAATGGTTTACCATTACCTTCTGATGATCCAGAATACAAAAACATCTCTTTAGATTTTTTTGATACAAGTATTATTAAAAATATAGGTATTAATAAAGTATTTACCTCTGAAATTGCAGGTGATGTTGGTGGTGCAAATGTAGATATCGTATCAAAAGAATTAATTAAAAAAAGCTTATTAAATGTTGGTGTTTCTGCAGGTGTAAATACACAAACTGTATCAAAAGAATTTTTAACAATTGATGGTACAAACAAGTTTGGTACTCAAAATTTATCTATACCTGTAAATGATTTAGGAAACTATTCTTTTGGAAATTCTTTTAAACCAAACAGCCAAAATTTTCAAATGAATAATAGCTTTTCTTTTGCAGGTGGTAAAAAATATGATATTAAAAATGATAGTTTTAGCTTTTTTGTTGTTGGAGGTTTTGATTCAGGCTTCAACTTCTTAGAAGGCAATATTAAGCAAACTACTAGTGCAGGAGCTATTTTTCAGGATCAAGATTTTTCTAAATACGAATACAATGTTTCTCAAGTAGTAATGGCAAACTTAAAATATAAGTTTGATGCCGGTCATAGCATTGCCTACAACCACTTATTTATTCATAACAATAAACAATCTATTGGAGATTATTTTGGAGAAGTAAATCCAGAACAAGATGGCGATTTGGAGTTTCAAAGAAGACAACAAACAAATAATAATGAGGTCTATGTAAACCAGTTTTTAGCAAACTACAAATTTTCTGATAGATTCAATTTTGAAGCAAAGGGTTCTTTAAACTTTATTAGAGGAAATGAGCCAGATAGAAGAACAAATAAATATTTATTAAGAGACGGTTTTTATAGTCCACAAACTAGTTCTGCAGGAGAAAATGAACGTTTCTATTCTAAATTAGAAGAAAATGATTATGCTGCTAAAGGAAAATTTAGTTATAAATTAAAAGACGATGAAGAAGATATTAGTGTTTTAGAATTTGGTGGAGATTACAGATATACAGAACGTTTATTTTCTGCAACAATTTTTAATCATGATTTTTCTACAAGGGTAGCAATAGATATCGAAAATCCAGATGCTGTTTTTAACCAATCTTCTATTGATAATAATATTTTCGAATTAGAAACTGGTAGAGGTAATGGAAGTAATCCAAATGCTTTTGTACCTTTTACATATAGAGGTAAAAGACAAATATTTGGTGCTTTTGGTAATGCCGTTTATCAGATAAGTGATAATTTAATAGCTTCAGCTGGATTAAGATTTGAGAAAATTCAACAAAGAGTTACTTTTAATACAAACATTGCACAATCTTCTGTAGAAGGACCCTCTTTTTTAGATAGAATTTATGTTTTACCAAGTTTTAATATAAAGTATAACTTTAATGAAAATAGTATTTTTAGATTAGCAGGTAGTCAGACCTATACATTCCCTCAGTTTAAAGAAACAGCACCTTTTAAATATCAAGATGTTACTTTTTCAAGTCAGGGTAATGCTAATTTAAAACCCTCTGATACTTATAATTTAGATGCTAAATACGAGTATTATTTCTCATCATCAGAATTAATTACATTTACAGGATTTTATAAATTTGTAAAAGACCCAATTTCTAGAAGTGAAATACCATCTGGAGGTAATACACTTACTTATTTGAATGTTGGTAATGATGCTAGTGTGTATGGTATTGAACTAGAGGCAAGAAGAAAAGTTGTTGAAAAAGAAGAACAAGATTTAGAAGTTTTTGCAGGTTTAAATACATCCTTCTTAGTATCAAATGTAAATTTAGATAGTGGTTCTGTAGCTCAATTTACAAACGCAACAAGTGATTTAGAAGGTGCTACACCTTTCTTATTAAATGCAGATATTTCTTTAAATAAAAAAATTAATGATAACACTTTAATCTCTTCCTTAGTATTTAATTATTTCAGTGAAAGAGTTTACTCTGTAGGAACAAGAGGGTTTGAAAATGTATTAGAAAAAGGAATTCCAACTTTAGATTTAGTTTCCTCTTATCAATTTAATAAAAATTATAGTGTAAAACTAAAAGCAACAAATTTATTAAATCCTGATTTCCAATTAACAAGAGCAGGTTTTAATGAAGGAGATAATGTTGTGTTAAGAAATTATAAAAAAGGTGTTAACCTTAGTTTAGGGTTTACGTATAATTTCTAATAAAGTAACAAAAACCATAACAATTCTTTAAGATTTAGATAAAGTAAAAAAAACAGTATAAAATTAGCTTTGTTACAGATAATAACAATAAAATCTAATCAAATTTAAAAAAAATGAAAAAAACAATTTTAACAATCGTAACCATTTCTGCTTTAATATTTACAGGATGTTCTTTAAGTGATGACGATAACATTGGAACTGGTAATAATAGTGGGCAAGTTACTTCTCAAAATTTAGCTGGTAACTTAACAACAGATTTAACGTTAAGATCTGGAGTTGCACATAACTTAATTGGTACATTATTAGTAAAATCTGGATCAACATTAACTATTGAAGCTGGTACAACTATAAATGCTTTAGCAGGTGGTACAGATGTTTATATTTTAGTAGAAAGAGGAGGTAAAATTATTGCTGACGGTTCTGCTGATAATCCAATAAAATTTACATCTAATGCAACTGTTCCTAAACCTGGAGATTGGGGTGGTATTATCATTAACGGCAATGCACCTATAAGTCGTCAAACTGGAACAGATAGTAATGCTGCAACAGAAGTAAACAATGGTATTTTCTTTGGTGGCTCAGATGCTGCTGATGATTCAGGGATTTTAAACCATGTAATTATAGAATATTCTGGAGCAAGAATTGATGATGAAGCAGAACACAATGGTTTAACTTTAAATGGAGTAGGTACAGGAACAACAATTTCTAACATCGCTATTTTTTATGGTGATGATGATGCAATTGAGTTTTTTGGTGGAACTGTAAATACTGAAAACATATTAGTAGTAAATGCTAAAGATGATATGTTTGATTTTTCTCAAGGATATACAGGTACTTGTACAAACTTATATGGTATTAGAGAGAATGGTTATACAGCCGTAACTTCTGACCCAAGAGGTATTGAAGCAGATGGTAATTTAGATGGTAATTCTCCTTCTGATATTAACGAATCTAATTTTACTGTGGATGGAGTAACTATTATTAACAATGCAGATGGTGTAGAAATGTCAGATGGTATTAAGGTTAGAAGAGATGCAACTGCTACCATAACAAACGCTTATTTAGCTCTAGCTTCAGGGGCTATATTTGGTGATGTTATAGATTTAAAAGATAGTAAAACAGAGGCAGATGATGCTACTTCTATTACAGGCATAGCAAACCCTGCTAACGGTTTAGATATTACAGATGTTAAAAATACAACTTCTGGTGGAGCTACAATAAATCTTTCTGCAGGAACAACTGGTGGTGCAGATGCTACTGTATTCGCTTGGACAGGTTACCAGTTTTAAGAATTAAATTTTTAAAAAAAAAGCAGGCTTTAAGCCTGCTTTTTTTGCTTTTAATAAAAACCTATTTTGTGCCTTCTGTAGCGCAACAAGCCATTTTACAGTCTTCTTTACATTCTTTTTTAGAAGCCATTTTGTTTTCACACTCTTTTTTACAATTCTCAATGCAAGCATGAGCTGTTTTAGTTGAAATAGAAGTTACTTTAGAGCTTTCTGAAGCCTTATATAATTCTCCACCAGCAATACCTTCTACAAATGCAATTAAATCTTTTTTAGAGGTTGTATTTGCATCAAACTCAATATTGGCAATACTATCTATAAAAATAACTTTAGCGTCTAAAACACCTTCTTTTTTAGATAATTTAGATTGAATGGTTTTTGCACAACCAATTTCACAAGTCATACCAGAAATAGCAAGAGCTACATTTTCTTTTTTAACTGTTTTGTTTTCTTTGCAAGCTGTTATTACAAACAAGGCAATTGCAAAAGCGTAAAATATTTTTTTTGACATCATAATATTTAGTGATTAAATTATATTGCAAATTTATTAATAATCGCCTTTATATTTCAATAATTGTAACATTTTTGCAGTTAGAATAAAAATCATGAACAAGCAACAGCAAAAATGGCTATACCTTATCTTACTTTCATTGGTTTGGGGTAGTTCTTTTATCTTGATGAAAAAAGCATTGTTAGGCGTAACTCCCATACAATTAGGTGCTTTAAGAATGTTGTTTACAGCCATTTTTTTGCTTTCTGTTGCACCAAGATCGTTAAAGAAAATTCAAAAAAAGCATTATAAATATATCTTCTATACTTCGCTTACAGGAACGTTTATACCTGGTTTTTTGTTTGCTTTTGCCATTACAACTATAGATAGTTCTATTGTTTCTATTTTAAATTCTTTAACACCATTTTTTACACTCATTTTTGGAGCCATATTATTTGGTTTTGCATTTAAAAGAAATCAGTTATTAGGTATTTTAATTGGTTTGGTAGGGACTTTAATTTTGATTTTAAAAGGAGCTGAATTAAATCCAAATCAGAATTATTGGTATGCTGTATTAATTATTATAGCCTCTTTTGGTTATGCTTTAAATGCCAACATGGTTAAAAAGTATTTGTACGATTTAAATGCATTATCTATCGTAACAGGTAATTTTTTATTGTTGCTTGTACCAGCATTTATAGTACTATTTTTTACAGATTTTTTTACCACTTTTCATTTTCAAAATAAAGTTTTAATGCAGTCTTTAGGATATTTAGTAATTCTCTCTGTGGTTGGTACAGGAATAGCAAAAACTATTTATAATAAGTTAGTACATATTTCAGATCCTGTTTTTTCATCTTCTGTAACTTATTTAATTCCTTTAGTGGCTATTTTTTGGGGTCTTTTAGATGGCGAAAAGCTAAGTTTAATTCAGATATTTTCGGGTGTAATTATTTTGGTGGGTGTTTATTTGGTAAATAAGAAGAAGTAATTTTAAGTTCAACGTTCAAAGATCAAAGTTTATTTTTTAAAAATTAAAAACAAAAAAAGAGCCAAAAATTAATTTTTGACTCTCTGTATTTATTTTGATTTCTAATTTTGATTATTCAAAATCAGCATCAGAAACCCCTTCATTTACTTTTATTTCTTTCACAGTAAGATTTAGGTCTACTGGTCCCATTTTGGTTGAAATAGTATGTGGAAACAGAATTCCACTTACTTCTTTATAATCAGAAAAGTTGGTTGGTGTTTTCCCCTCTTTTCCATCAGGAGTTTTTGTTATTTTAACTTCCTTTATTTTTAAACCAGAAGCCATATCATAAAAAATTTCTGTATCGTTATATTTTAAAACGATAGCATTTTCACCTTCAATTGGCTCTATTCTAAGCAATTCTCCTGCATTGTAATGTAAGTCGCTAAACAATGTATTAGACGCTTTAGCTTCTGCAATTTGTGCTGGTTGCATGTCTATTTTTTGTCCTCTAGCTTCTTGATAACCATTTTCGCCATTAAAAACCATTTTCTGCATTGTGTTTCCCATTACAGAAATAACTAAAGATGTTTTGTTTGGTTCTGCAGCCTTTGTAGTCATAACAATTGGAGTACCTTGAATGGTTGCGTTTGCTAAAGTCATCTTAGTTTTTACAGCCATAACTTTGTCTTTACCACCAATGGCTTCAAAATACTTATTTACTACAGTTTCAGCAGTCATTCCTTCAGGAATTGGCATTGTCATTGCAGGTTTTTCTGTTGGGTTTCCTTCTTTGTCAAAATAATTAATTACATAATCTGTTTTTTCAAGATTTTTAAGAACTTCAATTCCCTTTCCTGTAACTACAATTCTTGCTTTATCTCCTCTAAAGTATTTAATTGCAGCATTTTGTACATCGTCTAAAGTTACGGATTTTACATTTTTTATGTAGTTTGCATAAAAATCTTTTGGTAAGTTGTAACGTGCAATATTTAATGCAAAATTAGCTACCGTTCTTGGTTTTTGAACATCCATTACAAAACCACCAATATATTCTTCTTTAGAATTTTCTAATTCTTCTGCAGTAACTTTTTGGTAACGTATTCTGTTAATTTCTTTTTGTAATTCTACCACAGAACTATCTGTAACCATATTTCTAACACTAGCAGTTGCTCTAAAAGTACCAGCATATCTGCTTTGTCTTAAACTAGAATAAGAGCCATAAGTGTATCCTTTATCTTCTCGTAAATTCATAAATAAACGTGCAGTACCACCACCACCAAGTATGTTGTTAGCTATTAAAGCAGCATAGTAATCTTTATCTCCTAAAGTTAAATCGACATTGTTAATAATTGCAATTTCAGATTGAACAGCATTGTCCATATTTACAAAATTAATTTCTGTAGTAGCAACATTTTTGGTTACTGGCATAGTGTACGCAGGAATTGTTCCTTTTTCCCAATCTGCAAATAGAGATTTTACTAATTTTTTTATTTTTTTGGTATCAATATCCCCTTCAATTACTAAATACGCATTGTTGGGTCTGTAATAAGTATTGTAGTTGTTTTTAATGTCTTTTAAGGTAATTTTTTTCACACTTTCTTTAGATGTAAATTCTCCCAAAGGATGATTTCTACCATATGTTAATACATTTTCTACGCGCCTAGCTGCAGCAGTTACACTTTTTTCGCTAGATTTTAAGCCATCTAAAGTAACTTGCACCTCTTTATCAAACTCTTCTTTTGTAAATTGAGAGTTTTTTACACCATCTGCCATTAACTCTAAGATCTCTGGGAAATATTTTTTTAGAGAAGATGCAAAAGCACCAGAACTAAAAAAAGAAACGTTAGCTCCTAAAAAGTCTACTTTTTCATTAAACTCATCTTTAGTAATATTAGAAGTTCCTCTTCCCAATAAACTACCCATCATGCTAGAAACTCCAGCAATTTCTCCTTCTAAATAAGGTTTATTGTCTATAGTTAAACTTGCAGAAGCTCTTGGTAGTTTGTTGTTTTCTACCATAATTACTTTTAAACCATTTTTTAAGGTAAAAGTTTTTGGTTTTCCTAATTTTATTACAGGATCTGGACCAGCTTCTGGCATTTTATTTCTATCTATTTGTGCCTGTACAGTTAAAGACAGCATACATAGTGTTATAAAATATATTATTTTTGTTTTCATAATTTATGTCTTTGTGTTATAAATCAGTAATCGATTTTATTTTTCTTTTGGTAAATATTCTAACGTTAATCTCTGATTAGGATTTAAATATTTTTTTGCAACATCTCTTATTTCTTCTCTAGTAATAGATCTAAAAATATCAATCTCTGTGTTTATTAGATTTGTATCACCATACAAAACATTGTAACGTGCCAAAGAGTTTGCAATACCTTCTACACTAGAATTAGAGTTTACAAAATTATTTTCGAACTGATTTTGTAATTTTTGATAATCTTTTTCTGAAATTAAATCTGTTTGCATCTTTACAATTTCTTCGTCGATTTCTTTTATAATATCTGCTAATTTAGTTTCACCTTGTGGTAAACCATATAAAATATAAGTTCCATAATCCTCTTGACTCGCGTTAATTGCACCTGCTTGCAATGCCATTTTTTTATCATCTACTAATTTTTTGTACAAAACAGAACTTCTACCAGAACTTAAATAAGAAGAAATCATATCTAAAACTCTAGAGTCTCTAGTTTTCATAGAAGGTGTTCTATAAGCAGCCATAATTGCTGGTATTTGAATATTTGGGTCATATCCTTTAGCCGTCATTGGCTCTGTAATAGGATCTTCTTTAGGGAAGTTCTTTGTAACCTCTGCACCTCTTGGTATTGGACCAAAATAATCTTCTACCATTTTTTTTGTGGTAGTAAAATCTATATCTCCAGCAACAACTAAAGTTGCGTTGTTTGGTACATAAAACTTTTTATTAAAAGCTAAAAATTCATCTAGAGTGGCAGCATCTAAATGCTCCATTTTACCAATAGTAGTCCCTTTATAAGGATGTTTTTTAAAGATGTTTTCTTTAACATATTCTAAAAAACGAGAATAAGGTTGATTGTCTACACGTAACCTTTTTTCTTCTTTTACAACTTCATTCTGTGTATCTACACCCTCTTGTTTTATAATTGGGTGTAACAAACGCTCAGACTCCATCCACAAACCTAATTCTAGTTTATTAGATGGGAAAATCTCATAATAATACGTTCTATCGTCTGTAGTATTTGCATTATTTCTACCACCATTGGAGGAAACTATTTTAAACCATTCTCCTTTTTTAATATTTTTAGTTCCTTCAAAAAGAAGGTGTTCAAAAAAGTGAGCCATTCCAGTTCTATCCGATTGCTCGTCTTTTGCACCAACATGATACATTACAGAGGTTACAACTACTGGTGCAGAAGTGTCTTTGTGCAAAATTACATGCATACCATTATCTAAATCATACTCCTCAAATTCTACTTTCTGTGCATTTGCAGACAATGCAATTAACACAGCAAAAGCAAGAGTTAAAATACTTTTTTTCATTTATTTTTTATTTAATTAATACTTGTTGATTTATTTGACGCCACCAAAATGAATTTGTTACAATTTGGAAACATATTGTTTGATTTTATCAAAAATAGTAAGAATATTAGTAAGCTAGAAAATTAATAGTATTTATTTGGCTGATTTTAATGCTATTATTTTTTTAATCAGTGTTGTAGGATTGCAAAAAAAATGTATATTTGCACCCGCATTTTAATCAAAAAAATGCAACTAATAAGTATAAATACGCAAAACAAATAGTATGTACGCAATCGTAGAGATAGCAGGGCAGCAGTTTAAAGTAGCAAAAGACCAAAAAGTATACGTTCATCGTTTACCAGGAGAAGAAGGATCAAAAGTAACTTTTGATAACGTTCTTTTAACTGATGATAATGGAACAATATCTATTGGCGCCCCAGCTATAGAAGGAGCCGCAGTAACGGCCAAAATTTTAGGTCACTTAAAAGGTGATAAAGTAATCGTTTTCAAAAAGAAAAGAAGAAAAGGTTACAGAAAGAAAAATGGACACAGACAAGCTTTAAGTGAGATTCAGATAGAATCTATTGCTACAAGCGGTGCAAAAAAATCAGCAAAAAAAGAAGCTGCTCCTAAAAAAGAAGTTGCTTCTAAAAAGGTAGCTGCTCCAAAAAAGGAAGTTGCTCCTAAAGCTGAGGTAAAAGAAGCTGCAACAACAGATTATAGTTCTATGACTGTTGCTCAATTAAAAGTTGCTGCAAAAGAAGCAGGTATCAAAGGATATACTTCTTTAAAGAAAGCAGAATTAATTGAAGCTTTAACTAAATAAAAATTTCAATTTTAAAACCATATTATCATGGCACATAAAAAAGGAGTAGGTAGTTCGAAAAACGGTAGAGAATCAGAATCGAAACGACTTGGAGTAAAAATATTTGGAGGACAAGCTGCAATTGCAGGTAACATTATAGTTCGTCAAAGAGGTACAACACACAATCCAGGAGAAAACGTTTACATGGGTAAAGATCATACTTTACATGCAAAAGTTGATGGAATTGTAGAATTCGAAAAGAAAAGAAATAACAGATCTTATGTATCTGTTACTCCATTTGAGGCTTAAGAAATTAAGTTTTAAAAAAATAGTAAAGCCCAAACATTTTTAATGTTTGGGCTTTTGCTTTTATAAATAATATGTTTTGTACTTTTACAGGCATGAAATTCTTGTACAACCTTGCAATTTTTTTAACCTCTATTTTACTACCCATTGTAGCAATTTTTAGTAAAAAATTAAAACTTTTTGTAGAAGGTAGAAAGCAAACTTTTTCTAAAATAGAAACCTTAAAAAATAAAAAAGTTATTTGGTTTCATGCAGCTTCTTTAGGCGAATTTGAGCAAGCAAGACCTATCATAGAACAACTAAAAAATAAGGAAAAAAGTTATAAAATAGTAGTTACTTTTTTCTCGCCTTCAGGGTATGAGATTCGTAAAGATTATCCATTAGCAGATGTAGTTTGTTATTTACCATTAGACACAAAAAAAAATGCTAAAAGATTCATCAAAGAAGTAAATCCAAAACTAGCTGTTTTTATAAAATATGAATTTTGGCCAAATTTGTTAAACGAACTTAAAAATAAGGAGATTCCTACCATTTTAGTATCTGGTATTTTAAGAGAAAAACAACTGTTCTTTAAAAATTATGGTGGTTTTATGCGAAAATCTTTAAACGCTTTTTATCACTTTTTTGTGCAAGATGTAAATTCAGAAAAATTACTAAATTCCATCAATTTTAAAAATGTTACAGTTGCAGGTGATTCTCGTTTTGATAGGGTTTCTAAAATTTTAAAACAAGACAATCATTTAGATTTTATTTCAGCATTTAAAGACAATAAATACACGATTGTAGCAGGTAGTACCTGGCAAGAAGATGAAGAATTATTAGTACATTATATCAATAATAAAGCCTCAGAAAACGAGAAATTTATCATTGCACCTCATACTATTAAAAGTGACTCTATTGAAGCTTTACAAAAAGCTATTAATAAAAAAAGTATTCTTTATTCTGATGTTATTTCGAGCTCAGTTGATAAATTTTTAGAATTAAAAGAAACGCAAGTATTTATCATTGATACCATAGGAATTTTAACCAAAATATACGCTGCTGCAGATTTGGCTTATGTTGGTGGAGGTTTAAAAACAGGGTTGCATAATATTTTAGAACCTGCAACTTTTGGTATTCCTGTTATGATTGGCTATAAATACGAAAAATTTAAAGAGGCTGTAGATTTGGTAAATATTGGAGGTTGCATTTCTATTAAAAATCAACAAGAGTTTACAGAAAATTTAGAGCATCTTAAAAATGATGCAAATTTTAGAAAGTTAACAGGCACCATCAACAAAAAATATATTGCAGATAATTTAGGTGCCACAAAATTAATTATGAATTATATAAATAATCATTTAACAATGTTAGGTAAAACGCATTCTAGCACTCAAAAAAACAAATAACTATGGATTTTATATTACAACCTTGGCCTTGGTATGTTGCAGGCCCGTTAATAGCACTTGTACTATTTTTAATGTTTTATTTTGGTAAAAAATTTGGGGTTTCTACAACCTTAGAAACCTTTTGTACTTTAAGTGGGGCAAACAAATTATCAAACTATTTTAAAAATGATTTAAAAACACAAAAATGGCGCTTGTTTTTTGCAGCTGGCATCTTTTTAGGTGGTGTTATTGCTGCAAATTTTTTAACTCCAAATCAGTCTGTAAATTTAAACCCAGATACAGTACTAGAAATGGCAAGTTTAGGTTTTGCAGATGGAGGAAAAACTTTTTTACCAAAAGAAATATTTAGTTTAGAAGCACTCTTATCCGTGAAAGGTTTTTTAATTTTAATTGGTGCTGGTTTTTTAATCGGTTTTGGGTCACGTTATGCAGGTGGTTGTACTTCTGGGCACTCTATAACTGGCTTAAGTAGTTTACAAATACCTTCTTTAATTGCCACAATTGGTTTTTTTGTAGGCGGATTAATTATGACCTGGTTTTTAATTCCTTTAATTTTTTAGACTATAATTAAGATTTTATAAAATATCACAATTAAAAAAATATTTAAATGAAAAATATCAAACTACTAATTTTAGGAATTTTATTCGGAATCGTTTTAAGTAAAGCAGAAATTATATCTTGGTATAGAATTTACGAAATGTTTAAATTTCAATCTTTTCATATGTATGGCATTATTGGAAGTGCTGTTGTAATTTCATTTTTTTTAATGCAATTATTTAAAAAAGGAATTATAAAAGATGAAGCTGGAAATAAAATTAAAATAGAAGAAAAAGAAAAAGACTTTAAAAGAACTTTTTTTGGAGGAACAATTTTTGGTTTAGGGTGGGCATTATCAGGTGCTTGTGCAGCTCCATTATTTGCACTTTTAGGCTATAGTTTTTTACCAGCATTCATAGTTTTAATTGGTGCAATTTTAGGTGCATTTGTATTTGGATTAGTTAGTAAAAAGCTACTTAATTAATGAGTAAATTAACAGACAATTTTGGTAGACAAATAGAATATGTTCGTCTTGCTGTTACAGATCGTTGTAATTTGCGTTGCCAATATTGTATGCCTGCTCACGGAATAGAAATTGTACCTAGACAAGAGTTACTCACCTTTAAAGAAATGTATCGTTTAATTCGTGTTTTAACAGAATTAGGCGTTAAAAAAGTACGTTTAACTGGTGGCGAACCTTTTGTTCGTAAAGATTTTGTGGTTTTTTTAGAAATGTTGTCTTACAACGATTTGTTAGATGCCATTAATATTACTACAAATGGCGCTTTAATCTCACATCACCTAGATAAAATTGAGCAACTTAAAAAAGTAAAAAATATCAATTTAAGTATTGATAGTTTACAACGAGATAAATTTGAAAAAATTACTAGAAGAGATGTGTTTCCAGAAGTATATAAAACTTTTGAATTGCTAGAAAAAAGCAACTTAAATTTAAAGTTGAATGTAGTAGTACAATCAGGCTTTAATACCGATGAAATTGTAGATTTTGTAAGACTCACAAAAGATAAAAATGTAGCGGTTCGTTTTATTGAAGAAATGCCTTTTAACGGAAAAGGCCAACGTGAAATGCAAGAAAATTGGACGTTAAAAAAAATCTTAGAAGAAATAAAAACCGAGTTTATAGTTGATGAAATTCAATCAGAAAAATCATCAACTTCTAGAAATTATAAAATAGAAAATCATCTAGGCACTGTAGGGATAATACCTGCATTTACAAGAACTATTTGTAACGATTGCAACCGAATTAGGATAACAAGCACAGGCACTTTTAAAAACTGTTTGTTTGATGATGGCGTTTTTAATTTGAGAGATTTTATAAGAAATGGCGCAAGCAACAACGATTTAAAAGAGCTTTTTTTATCTTTAGTAAAAGAAAAACCAGAAAATGGTTTTATAGCAGAACTAAATCGTAAAAAAGGCGATGTTTCTGAGAGTATGAGTACAATTGGAGGTTAGAAAAGTGTAATCGTATAAATGTTTAATTTTATAAACCAGTAGCCAATGATTTCAGTAGAAGAGGCAAAAAATATCATTTTAAACGCAACTCAAAATTTTGGAGTTGAAGAAATTCCATTTATAAAATCTGTAGGTAGAATTTTAAAAGAAACTATTGTTGCAGACAGAGATTTTCCACCATTCAATAGAGTTTCTATGGATGGTATTGCGATTGATTTTAATGTTTTCCAAAACGGACAAAGAGCCTTTAAAATTCAAGCAATTCAACCTGCAGGAAGTCCACAAATTACACTACAAAACAAAGAAAACTGTTTAGAAGTAATGACAGGTGCAGTATTGCCCAATAATACAAATGTGGTTATTAGATATGAAGATGTAGTTATCAAAAATGGAGTTGCATCAATTCAAGTTAACGAGGTTAAAGAATTACAAAATATTCATCAAAAAGGAAAAGATAGAAAGTCTGGAGATGTTTTAATCAACAAAAATAAAGTTATTTCTGCAGCAGAAATTGGGGTGTTAGCAACCGTTGGCAAATCAAACATAAAAGTTGCAAAACTACCCAAAGTTATAATTATTTCTACTGGAGATGAATTGGTAAAAGTTACAGCAAATCCTTTGCCACATCAAATTAGAAGATCTAATGTGTTTACTTTAGTTTCTTTATTAGAGCGATTGAATATTTCTTCAGAAACAGATCATATTACAGATGATAAACCCATTTTAAAACAAAAAATCGTAAACTATTTAAAACAATTTGATGTGTTGCTTTTTAGTGGGGCAGTTAGCAAAGGAAAATTTGATTTTTTACCAGAAGTTTTTACAGAATTAGGGGTAGAAAAATTATTTCATAAAGTAACACAAAGACCAGGAAAACCATTTTGGTTCGGGCAAACTGAGAATTGTAAAATTTTTGCATTTCCAGGGAATCCAAATTCAACGTTTGTAAATTGTTTAGCGTATTTTTATCCATGGTATTACAAATCTGTTGGGGTAGAAGTGCAAGAAGAAACCGCCATTTTAAAGGAAGATGTTACTTTTAAACCGAATTTAACCTACTTTTTACAAGTACAATTAAGTGATAAATTCGGGCATTTATTAGCAACACCCATTCAGGGAAATGGTTCTGGAGATTTAGCAAGTTTGGTAAATGCAGATGCTTTTATTCAGTTGCCAAAAACAGAGAAGTCACTTTTTAGACAAGGTGATAATTTTCCAATTATAAGATATAGATAATGAGCAATTTTACCCACATCAACAAAAAAGGAAACCCTAAAATGGTAAATGTTTCTGACAAGAAAATTACCAAAAGAACTGCTATGGCAAAAGCAACTATGTTTTTAGGAAAAGAGGTTATTTCTAATTTTACAAATAATGAATTAAACACCAAAAAGGGGCCCGTTTTTCAAACAGCAATTATAGCAGGAATACAAGGTGTTAAAAAAACTTCTGAGCTAATTCCTATGTGTCATCCTTTGTTAATTAATGGTGTAGATATTACCATAAATATTGCAGATGATGAATGTATAGAGGTGTTTTGTAAAGTGACTATTGAAGGGAAAACAGGAGTAGAAATGGAAGCTTTAACAGGCGTAAATATCACCTGTTTAACTATTTATGATATGTGTAAAAGTATCAGTCAACAAATGGTGTTTAAAGAAGTAAAATTGATAGAGAAAACAGGAGGAAAATCGGATATAAAGAATTAAAATGTCTCCTCGAGCCCAGTCGCTAGATTAAAAGAAAAAACTGCAACACAAAAATGGAAAACCACAAAAAACATACAAATTTAAAAAGAAGAGATAATGATAACTTTGCACCTAACGAAATTGCAATTTTAGGAACAAATTGTACTACAATTTCTAATTTAGTAATTAAAGTTTCACAAAAATTATCCAATTTTAAATTAGCTTATTTTGATGCTTCTCATGTAAAAGATGTTGAAAAAAATATATTATCTGAATATACTTTTCACCACAAAGGAAATGTACAAATAACCACTTCTGGAAAGCTAAATAAATACCAACAACGTTTAGATTTTGCACAATTTGATTCTGTGTTTATCAATGGAAACCATTACCAAGCAGCAAAACAAATTCTAGTTTTAGATGAAGCAAAAGAAGCTTCTGTGTTAAAAAGATTAGAGCAATTAGATTGTATACAGTTTATTGTAAAACTGAAAAAAGAAACTGAGTTTTTCGATTTTTTAGTTGAAAAATATCCAAACATAAAAAACAAGATTTGTTATACCATTGATCAAGTTGATCAAATAGCACATCATATTCATAATTTGATTCAAGAAAAAATTGCCCCCATAAAAGGTTTGGTTTTGGTAGGTGGAAAAAGCACCAGAATGGGACAAGATAAATCTGAACTTGATTATTTTGGAAAACCTCAAAAAGAAGTTGCTAAAGAATTATTGGAAAACAACAATTTAAAAACGTTTTATTCTGTTGAAAAAGCCACAAATAATGTAAATGAAATTTCAGATAAATTCTACAATTTAGGTCCATTTGGTGGCATTTGTTCTGCGTTTCAGAAAGATCCAAATTCGGCTTGGTTTGTTTTGGCAACAGATTTACCTTTTGTAAATAATAAAGTAATAGAGTTCTTATTAAACCATAGAAATCCAAGTAAAGTTGCCACGGCAATTAAAGGAAAAACTAAGCAATTTGTAGAGCCATTAATTACAATTTACGAACCAAAAGCGTATCCTATTTTATTGCAATATTTAGCACAAGGCTATTCATGTGCGCGTAAAATGCTTATCAATTCTGATGTAGAAATCGTAGAAATTGATGATGGTTTGATTAGAAATGTAAATACACCTGAAGAGTTTGAAATGGCTATAAAAGAGATTGTAAAGTAATGAACAAAAACCAACTTTTCAAACGTCAAATTACTTTATCAGAGATAGGCGAAATTGGACAAGAAAAATTACAAAATGCATCAGTTTTAGTAGTTGGTTGTGGTGGTTTGGGCAGTCTTATTGCAGTGTATTTGGCTTCGAGCGGAATTGGAAAACTACATTTGGTAGATTTTGATACAGTAGATATTACCAATTTGCATAGGCAGGTTTTTTATACTTTAGAAGATGTTGGCAAACCAAAAGCAGCAATTTTACGAACGTTTATAGAACAAAGAGCACCTTTTACTGAAGTTAGTTTTACCAATAAACCAGTTACAAAAGAAAATGTTTTCGAATTGATTGAAAATGTAGATATTGTAGTAGATGGAACAGATTCTTTGCCCACAAAATATTTATTAAACGATGCTTGTGTTCTCAAAAACAAACCTTTGGTATATGGCTCTTTGTATAAGTTTGATGGTTATGTAGCAACTTTTAATGTGTTGCAAAAAGATGAAAGTTATTCAGCAAATTTAAGAGATGCTTTTCCAGAAATGGCAACAGAAATTCCTAATTGTGAAGAAGCAGGAACACTAAACTCTATTGTAGGTTTGATTGCTATACAACAAGTAAATGAGGTTTTAAAACTGGTTACAAAAACAGGAAAACCTTTAACAAATGAGTTGTTAATTTATAATTCGCTACAAAATACACAGTTAAAAATAAAGTTAAAACCAAGTGTTTTAGAAGCTAACATTGCCAAGATTTTTAACATGCAAACCTATGTTGATGCTTTATGCGTAGGTCAAAATCCTGATTTGCAAATATCATCACAAGAATTAAAAGAACAACTATCTATTCAATCAGCATCTAAAAACTTAGAAATTATTGCAGTTTTAAATAATTTAGATGTGCCTTTTAAGGTTGATAAAACCATACATATTAATGATTTTGATGCAGAAAAGATAGCGGTAGATTTTAATAAAACTTATGTAATGATTTGTCAAAGAGGGCTTAACAGTTACAAAGCTACAGAAAGGCTAAAAAAGAAATATCCAGATTTAAAAGTACTAAATTTAACGGGTGGAATTTCTACATACAAAACACAAGTAAGCTCATGAAAAACCCTTTAAAATTTTACTCAAAAAGACTAAAAAAACTAGAAGAAAAAGCAGCCGATTTAAAAAAGAAGTCTGTAAACTTAAGTATTTTTAGGTTTGCTGTGTTTTTAGGAACTTGCTTTTTAGTTTACCTAACTTTTGGGACTTATCCAGATGTTTTTATCATTGCTTTTTTAGGAGTTGTCTTGTTTGCTTTTTTGGTTGTTAAACATCTAGATTTAAAAAGGAAACAAAATATAGTCTCTAAAAAAATAGATATAAATACTACAGAAATTAAAGTTTTACATCGAGAGTTTTATCACTTAAAAACAGGTAAAGAATTTATAAATTCTAGACATTTTTACAGCAATGATATAGATTTGTTTGGTGTAGGTTCTTTTTTTCAATATCTAAATAGAACCGTAACAAAAGATGGTAAAAAAGAGTTGGCAACTCTTTTAACAGCAAATAAAACCGATGAAATTTTAGCCAAACAAGAAGTTGTAAAAGAGCTATCAAAAAAAACAAAATGGAGGCAACATTTTAATGCCATAGCTAGTTTGGTAACTGTAAAAAATACTTCTAATTTTATTACAAATTGGATTGTAAATTACAAACAAACATTACCCAATGTTTTAAACATTTTCACAAAAGTGTTTTCTGTTATTTCTGTATTGTTGATTGGTTTGGTTTCTGTTGGTTTTCTATCTTTCAATTATATGCTTGCCTGGTTTTTCTTTGGCTTGTTTATAACCGGAATATTTTTAAAAAAGACTAGTAAATTATATGCAGAAACAGATAAAGTTAGAGAAACATTTAAACAATATTACGAATTGTTAAATGAGATCGAAAACGAAGAATTTACCTCAGAAATTCTTCTACAAAAGCAAAAAATTATTACATCAGAACATAAAAATGCCTCTACAATTTTTAAAAAATTTGCTAGAATTTTAGATGCTTTTGACCAGAGAAATAACATTATAATTGCTGTTTTTGGCAATGGCTTATTCTTATCTGAAATTGCGAACGCACACAAAGTAGAAAAGTGGATTGCAACTTATAAACATACTGTAAAAAAATGGTTTGAAGTAGTTGCTTTTTTTGATACACAAAACGCATTAGCTAATTTTCATTTTAATCATCCAAAATTTATTTTTCCAGAGATAACTACACAAAAACAAATTATAAAAGCTACCAATTTAGGGCATCCATTATTGAATGCAAAAAAAAGAATAGACAATAATTTTACAATTGATAAAGCACAATTTTTTATTGTTACAGGAGCAAATATGGCTGGTAAAAGCACGTTTTTAAGAACAGTTTCCCTATCAATAGTAATGGCAAATTGTGGCTTGCCAGTTTGTGCTTCAAGTTTTAAATATCATCCTATAAAACTAATTACAAGTATGAGAACTACAGATTCTTTAACAGAAGATGAGAGTTATTTTTACTCGGAGTTAAAACGATTAAAGTTTATTGTTGATGAAATTGCACAAGAAGATTACTTTATCATTTTAGACGAAATTTTAAAAGGAACCAATAGCAAAGACAAGGCAATTGGCTCTAAAAAATTTGTAGAAAAACTAACAAAATCAAAATCTACAGGAATTATTGCAACACACGATGTAAGTTTATGCGAATTAGAAAATGAGTTTTCTAGCATAGAAAACTATTATTTTGATGCAGAAATTACAAACAATGAATTACATTTTGATTACACTCTAAAAAGCGGTGTTTGTAAAAATATGAATGCTTCTTTTTTATTGAAGAAAATGGAGATTGTTTAGAGAAAGCAATTAAGACTTTTTAGGGTATCCATTTGGTCGTTTCTATTAACTTTAAAATATCTTTTTTAAGATATGCTATTGCAGGTAGAATAGAATCATAATTGGGTTTTGCATAAAAGTACAAAGAGCCTTTTAAGAAGTTTTTAGTGCTATCTGTAGCGTGAAATTGTATATGAGAAGCTGCATTACCCGTAATTTCGTAAATACTAGCAAATACTCTTTTTTGGGAATTTGTATAATCTTTAGGAATTATTTGCTCTGCTTTTATAGCGTGTTTAAATACCAGTTTCTCTGCCTCTGTTAAAAGCTCTTTTATGTTATTATTTACAGGTCTATAAGTAATATCTATTGATGCTTTTAAGTTTGGGTACTTAATGGTAAGCCAATTGTTGGGTTCATTAATTACTTTGGTATTTTTTAAAACATCAAAACTGTAAGGTCTTTTTAACTTTAGTTTTTGGTAGTTTTTTTTTGGATATTTTAGACTTAAATAGGCTGTTGGTTTTGGTAAAGTATCTTCTTTACATCCTAAAAAAATCAATACAAAAAAAAAGAAAAAAAGGTTACGCATTTCTGGTTGCTTTTACTTGTTTTATGCGTTTTTTATCTAACGCCTCTATGGTAAACGTATAATTCTTAAAGTTTATTTTCTCTCCCTTTTTTGGAAATTTCCTAGAAATTTCTAAAATAAAACCTGCTAGGGTTTCGCTTTCTCCTTTTTCTTCTTCAAAAATTTCTTCATTTTCATCATCTAAAACTCGGCAAAAATCTTTTATGCTTGTTTTTCCTTCAAAAATAAAGTTGTTGGCGTCTATTTTAGAGTAGGTTAAATCATCGTCATCAAATTCATCGTTAATATCACCAACAATTTCTTCTATTACATCTTCTAAAGTAACCAAACCACTTGTACCACCATATTCATCAACAACAATGGCTAGGTGATTTTTTATGGCTCTAAAATCGCTTAATAAATCGTCTAATTTTTTGTTTTCTGGAACAAAAAAAGGCTCTCTTAAAAGGTTTTGCCATTTAAAAGATTTTTTATTGAGGTGTTCTAATAAATCTTTAGCATATAAAATACCAATAATATTGTCGATATTTTCTTTATAAACAGGGTTTCTAGAATACCCGTTTTCTAATATTTTTTTTAAAACTACTTCATAAGGCTCTTCATCAGAAATGGCAAAAATATCTATTCTAGGTTTCATTATTTGCACGGTTTCTGTGTTACCAAAATTTACAATTCCTTGTAAAATTTTTTGTTCGTCTTTACTTGTAGCACCTTGTGATGTAAGTTCTAACGCTTGTGATAAGGTTTCTACAGAAAAGTTTGTGCCTTTGCTGCCTAGTTTTTTTTCTATCCATTTTGTTAGGCTAATTAAAGGCAAACTAAAAGGAGTTAATAATACACTTACAAAATTGATAAATTTAGACATGGTTTTAGAAAAAGTAAGCGCATTTCTAGAAGCATACACTTTTGGTAAAACTTCGCCAAATAATAAAATTAAAAAAGTTACTAATATAATTTCTATTAAAAAACGAACGGGTACTGTAAAATAATAGAGGTCTATATCTAAGTTAAAATCGCCAAAAAGGGTTTCTGCCATAGATGCGAATAACAATACAATTAAAATATTTATAAAATTGTTTGTAATTAATATGGTTGCTAATAATTTTCTGGGGCTTTCTAAAAGAGTAACGACAATGTTTTCTTGTTTTCCGTTATTAGAAAGTTCGTTTAAATCTGTTTGCGATAAAGAAAAAAAAGCAACTTCTGTTCCAGAAACCAACGCAGAACTTATGAATAACGCAATTAATAAAATTCCATTTATGGTGGTTATAAAATCGAAAGAGGCTAATAGAAAATATAAAGATTCGGGATCTGGATCCAAAATTTATGAGTTTAAATGGTTAAAAAGGTAAATCGTCATTTTCTTCAGATGTAATAGACGGTGTTTGCTCTGCTTTAGTTGGCTTGCTTTCTTGTGGTGCAGCAGTATTTGTATCTGCATTCTTTTTTGTTGTTAACATGGTCATTTCTGTTACAACAACCTCTGTTGAGTAGCGTTTAATACCATCTTGTTCCCACTGTCTGTTTTTTAATTTGCCTTCTACGTATACTTTATCTCCTTTTGCCAAGTATTTTTCACATACTTTAGCCAACCCATTTCTAACAACAATATTGTGCCAATCTGTATTGGTTACTTTTTCGCCACTTTGTTTGTTGGTATAACTCTCTGAGGTTGCAATAGGAAAACGACCTACACAATTTTGATCATCAAAATAATGCATTTTTACATCATCGCCTAAATTACCTATTAAAATTACTTTGTTTATTGTTCCTGCCATAGCTTGTTAAATTAGATATCAAAAGTACTAAAAATATCAATTACTTTTTAGTCGATATTCCTTTAGAAAATTCGCAATTAAAATAGGTACAGGATAATCTTCTATATTTTCCCAAGAAATAGAAGCCTCTTTTAATGAGCTGGTTTCTACAATCCAAAATTGAGTGTATAAATGTTGATGAGATAATTTATGAATAATTTCTTTTTTGTTAAATAATGAAAGGGTAGTTTCTGCTGGGAATAAATTTTGAAATTCCTCTGAAGCTACAATTTCTTTTTGATTGCTGATGTTTTTTGTTTCTATTAAAGGAAATTGATACAAACCTTGCCAAATACCTTTGCCTTTTCTTTCTTTTAAGATTGTTTTATGATCATCCGTTTTTATCACCAAAAAATTAAAATATCGTTTTGTGATTTTTATTTTTTTTTCTTTTACAGGTAATTCTTTAGTTAATTTTTTTTCTAAAGCAACACAACTATTTGCAAAAGGGCAAGTATCACAAAGCGTATTTTGGGGTTTACAATGCATTGCGCCAAAATCCATTAAAGCTTGATTATAAGTCCCCGGTTGCTTCGTGTCTAAAAGCGATTGCGCTAATGCTTTAAACTCTTTAATCCCTGCAGATGAGTTTATAGGTGTTGCAATGCCAAAATAGCGAGAAAGTACTCTGTAAACGTTTCCATCTACTACAGCCGTGGGTTCGTTAAAACAAATAGAGGCAATTGCAGAGGCTGTATAATCGCCAACACCTTTTAGTTTAATAATTTCTTTATAGGTTGATGGAAATTCGCCATTTAGCTCATTTGCAATGTATTTGGCGCTAAAATGTAAATTTCTTGCTCTAGAATAATAACCTAGACCTTGCCACATTTTTAAAACAGTACTTTCATCTGCTTTTGCAAGGTCAAAAACAGTCGGAAATTCTTCCGTAAATTTTAAATAATAGGCCAAACCTTGAGCAACTCTTGTTTGCTGAAGCATGATTTCGCTTAACCAAATAAAATAAGGATGCTTACTTTTACGCCAAGGTAATGCTCTTTTATTTTGTAAATACCAGTATATTAGTGTATTAGAAAATTTCATTTGTTATAAATAGATTTGCAATATTACATTTAAAAATTCAGATAATTTTAAGGTTTAATTTTTTTGGAATTGATTAATTATCATATATTTGCATCCGCATTTTTGAAATTAAATTAATAAAAATATAGTAAAAATAGAGACATGACGAAAGCAGATATCGTATCAAAAATTTCAGATAAATCAGGAATCGAAAAAACAGATGTTTTAGCAACTGTAGAGGCATTTATGACTGAAGTAAAGGATGCATTAGAAAATGGCGACAACGTTTATTTAAGAGGTTTTGGTAGTTTTATTATCAAAACTAGAGCAGAAAAAACAGGTAGAAATATTTCTAAAAATACAACTATTAAGATTCCGGCTCATAATATTCCAGCATTTAAACCAGCAAAAACTTTTACAGAAGGTGTAAAAAGTAAAGTAGCTGTTAAATAACAAAATACTAATCTAAACCTTAACTGGTTTAAAAAACAACAGACATTATGCCAAGTGGTAAAAAAAGAAAGAGAGCTAAGATCTCTACACACAAAAGAAAGAAAAGAGCTAGAGCAAATAGACATAAGAAAAAGTAAGCATTTGCTTACTTTTTCGTTTATTGTTTAACGAAAAAGAAAAACCAACCCCAAAAAAGTTCATTGACATTTGAAAATTTACACGCTGTGTAAGGCAGTAAATTTTCTAACGGTATTACAAAATACCTGACAATATTAATCCATCTGCACAACGAAGTGCAGTGTTAAAACCAAATTCAGCATGAAAACAGAATTAATAATTCGTTCGAATTCATCTGATATTGATTTTGCCTTATTAAGAGATGGAAAACTTATTGAATTAAATAATGAAACAACTGGTAACAAATTTTCTGTTGGCGATATATTTTTAGCCAAAATAGGAAAAGTGTTAACAGGTTTAAATGCAGCCTTTGTAAATGTAGGATACCCAAAAGATGGGTTTTTACATTATCACGATTTAGGTGCGCAAGTAAACTCATTAAATACATTCATTAAGAAAGTAAGCACAGGTAAGTATAAAGAATTCACTTTAAAAAACTTCCGTTTTGAGGAAGACATTAACAAAGACGGTAGTATTAACAACGTACTAAAATCGGGGCAAAACCTGTTAGTACAAATTGTTAAAGAACCAATTTCTACAAAAGGCCCAAGATTAAGTTCTGAGTTGTCTATAGCAGGTAGATTTTTGGTTTTAGTTCCTTTTTCTAACAGAGTATCTGTATCTCAAAAGATTGCAGATCCAAAAGAAAAAGAACGATTAAAAAGATTAGCAAAAAGCATAAAGCCAAAAGGTTTTGGCGTTATTTTAAGAACTGTTGCAGAAGGTAAAAAAGTAGCAGAATTAGATAAAGATTTGCAAAACTCCTTAGAACGTTGGAAAACCATGTGTAAGCGTATTGCTAACACAAATACACCAACTAAAATTTTAAGCGAACTTAACAGAGCATCTTCTATACTAAGAGATGTTATGAATGATAGTTTTACAAGTATCATAACCAATGATGAAACTTTAAAAGTAGAAATTAAAGAATATCTACAAGAAATTTACCCTGAAAAGGAAAAAATTGTAAAGTTGCATAGGTCTGATATTCCAATTTTTGAAAAATATGGAATTGAAAGACAAATAAAAACATCGTTTGGTAAAACAGTTTCTATGAGTAAAGGTGCCTATTTGGTAATAGAGCACACAGAAGCATTACACGTTATTGATGTAAATAGCGGAAACCGTTCTAATAAAGCAGGTTCTCAAGAAGATACAGCATTAGAAGTTAATTTAATTTCTGCCACAGAAATTGCACGTCAATTACAATTACGTGATATGGGTGGTATAATCGTTGTAGATTTTATAGACATGCATAAAGCTGAAAATAGAAACAAACTTTATCAGCATTTAAAAGAACAAATGGCTTTGGATAGAACAAAGCACAAAATATTACCTCCAAGTAAATTTGGTTTGGTGCAAATTACAAGACAAAGGGTTAGACCAGAGTTAAGTATAAAAACTACCGAGACCAACCCAAATAAAAATGGAGAAGTAGAAGCGCCCATTGTCTTGTTAGACAAAATAGAAGCAGATTTAGAAAAATTTATTTCTAATCCAAAAAATAAAAAGATACAATTACACTTGCATCCTTTTATCGCTGCTTATTTACTAAAAGGCGTAAATTCTATACGTTTTAAATGGTATTTAAAACACAAAAAGTGGATTACTATTATACCTAGAGATGCTTACACATACTTACACTATAAATTTAAATCTGTAAAAGATTAATTTTTATACATGTAGAAGGCAATAATTTATTATCAATAAAAACCCAAAACTTATAAGTTTTGGGTTTTTTTTATTTTTAAAAATAAATTTTTATTTTTTCTCTTTAATGAGATACATATATACAGGAAAATGATCTGAGTAACCCCCTGTATAACCTCCTTTAGAAAAGCTTCTAAAAGGATAGCCTTTGTATCTACCTTTTTTCTGAGTTAAAAAACGTTTATTAAAAATGTTTGCTTGATACATTTTATAAGTAGTATAATCTTTTGTTCTTTTGTTTAGTAAAGGGGCAGAAATTAAAATCATATCAAAGAGGTTTAAATTATCTCTGTAAGCTAATGTGTTAAAGCCTCTTCTATGTAAGTCTTCATAAGGGTTGTAAATATCGTTTTCATTTACATCTCTTTTTCTACTTTTGGTTTTTAAAACTTTTTTAAAACTAGAGTTTATAGGATCATCATTAAAATCGCCCATAGTTAAAATCTTAGCATTGGGGTCTTTTTGTCTAATTTTTTCTATAATTTTTGTGTTTTGGTAAGCCGCTTTTTCACGCAAAGGTCTACTTTTTGCTTCACCACCACTTCTAGAGGGCCAGTGGTTGACTATTAAATGAATTAACTCGTCATCTAAATACCCAGAGACTAATAGTTGATCTCTAGTATAAACTTTGTAACCATCTCTATAAATATTTGGGTTAAAAGCTTCGTGATACACAGGTTTAAAATATTTTTTTTGATATAATAAAGCTACATCAATACCTCTTTTATCAGACGAATTATAATGTATAATACCATAATGCTGTTTTGTCAAATGTTTAGATTTCACTAAATCTTCTAAAACACTTAAGTTTTCCACTTCAGAAACCCCAATTATTGCAGGACTCGTTTTTGCTTTATCCAGTCCAATTTGAGCAATGGTACTTCCTAGTTTATCTATCTTATCCCAATAGACTTTTGATCTGTTGGTTTTTAGCTTCATTATTGGGCTTGCTCCATCATTGATAGAGGTATCATTTATAGTGTCAAAAAGATTTTCTAAATTGTAAAAAGCAATAGTTCTAATTGTGTATTTTTTTTCTTTTTTCTGAGAAAAAAATACTGTATTTGTAGAAATTAGAAATACAATAAGTAGGGTTACTTTTCTTTTCATTTGTGCTTTTTCTTTCTGTAAAAATATCAAACATAATTTATAATTTACTAATAAAATAGGTTTATTGTTGAAAATAACCTAAATTTAAATGCTAAATTGAATGAAAAAAAGAGAAAGTTATGGTAAAATTTATTTTATCTACAATTTTTGTGATGCTATTTTTTATAGAAACAAATGCACAAAATATTGTAAAAGGTATTGTTATAGATAACAATACAGAAAACCCCTTAGTTAACGTTCTCATACACGTTAAAAATACAATTATCAACAAAAAAACGCAACTAAATGGTGTTTTTATTATTGATAAACTTCCCAATGGAAAGTATCTTTTAGAGATTTCTATTAATGGTTACGAAACTCAAGTTTTTCCAATTCAACTTAATGGAAAACCAATTAATTTAGGTACAATTTATCTTTTTAAAGATATTACAGAAGACCAAGACTTAAGTATTATAACCATTACAGATGATGAGTTAAATGACGATGCAAGTGCTGCAGATAACATATCGGGTTTATTACAAGCAACAAAAGATGTCTTTTTAAGGTCTGCTGCGTTCGAGTTTAGTTCTTCTTTTTTTAGAATTAAAGGGCTAGATTCTGGAAATGGTAAAGTACTTATTAACGGAATTGAAATGAACAAAATTTATGATGGAAGAGCACAATGGAGTAATTGGGGTGGTTTAAATGATGTTTTACGAAACCAAGAATTTAGTAATGGATTAGCACCTTCTAACTACACTTTTGGCGGTGTTTTAGGTTCTACTAACATTAATACTAGAGCTTCTCAACAAAGACCAGGAACCAGAATTTCATATTCATCATCTAACAGAAGTTATGTGCATAGGTTAATGGCAACCCACTCTACAGGTGTTTTAGAAGGAGATTGGGCAATAACAGTTTCTGGAAGTAGAAGAGCAGGCTTAGAAGGTTTTAACGAAGGTACTTCCTACAATGCATACTCATTATTTTCATCCGTAGAAAAAAAGATTAACGAAAACCATAGTATAAACTTTACATCTATTTTTACACCAAACAGAAGAGGTAAATCTTCTCCAAATACCCAAGAAGTATTTGATTTAAAAGGAATAGCTTATAATGATTATTGGGGCTATTTAAATGGAAGAAAGGTAAACTCTAGAATAAAAGAGGTAAAAGAGCCAATTTTAATGTTAAACCATTATTGGGATTTATCTGATAATAGCACATTGCAAACTAATATATCTTATCAATTTGGTAAAATAGGTAACAGTCGTTTAGATTTTAATGGTGGTGCAAACCCAAGCCCAACTTATTATCAATATTTACCAAGTTTTCAACTTAGAAATGAGGATTTAGCAGGAGCTTACACATCAAGAGAAAATTTTCAAGAAGATGGTCAATTAGATTGGAATAGAATTTTTGATGCAAACATTACAAATGCAAATGCAGGTATAGAAAATGCTTATGTACTTTATGAAGATAGAAGTGATGATAAGCAATTAACAGTAAACACTATTTTTAACTCAGACATTACAAACAACATTACTTTAAGTGGTAAATTAGAATACAGAAGATTACGTTCTAATAGTTTTGCAGAAGTTATAGATTTATTAGGTGGTAAAGGTTATTTAGATATCAACCCTTTTGCAGATACAGAAATCCAACAACAAAATGATATCTTAAATCCTAATAGAGTTGTTGGAGAAAGAGATGCTTTTAGATACAACTACAATTTAAATTCAAATATGGCAAGTGCTTTTTTACAAGCACAATTTAAGTATAAAAAAGTAGATTTTTTTACCGCATTTAGTGTTTCCAATACTACACATCAAAGAGAAGGTTTATACCAAAATGGTAGATTTGAAAATAATTCTTTAGGAAAATCTAAAAAATTAGACTTTATAAACTTTGGTGCAAAAGCAGGTGCAACTTATAAAATTACAGGACGCCATTTAATAGATGCAAATGTAGCTTATGTAACCAATGCACCTACAATTAGAAACTCTTTTGCAAATTCTAGAGAAAATAATTTTGTGGTAGATGATTTGGTTAGCGAAAAAGTATTTTCATCAGATATAAGTTATATTGTTAGAAGCCCAATAATTACCTCTAGATTAACTGGTTACTATACCAATGTACAAGATGCAACAGAAATATCTTTTTATTTTGCAGATGGTATTGGTGGCGATAATACAGCTTTTGTACAAGAAATACTTTCTGGTATCAACAAACAACACATAGGTTTAGAACTAGGTATAGAGGCGCAAGTTACACCAACTATAAAGTTAAAAGGTGCAGCAGCTATTGGGCAACATACTTACAGCAATAATCCAGATTTATATTTAACATCAGATGTAGCTAATAATGGTGGTTTTGATGCAGACTTTAGATCTAAAGATTATGTGTCAAATTTAAAAAACTACAAATTGGCTTCTGGTCCACAAAATGCTTATTCTGTTGGTTTCGAGTACAGAGATCCAGATTATTGGTGGGTTGGTGCTACCACAAATTTCTTTTCAAATATTTATGTTGATGTTGCTCCATTAAATAGGTCTTCAAACTTTTTTGAAGACGCAGATGGTTTACCATTTGCAGATTACGATCCAGATTTAGCAAGAGAATTATTGCAACAAGAAAAATTTGACGATTATACGGTTGTAAATTTAATTGGTGGTAAATCATGGAAAATAGGCGATAAATATATTAGTCTATTTGCAACAGTAAATAACTTATTAGGAGAAGAGTACAAGTCTGGTGGTTTTGAACAAGGTAGAAATGCCAACTTTAGACAATTAAGAGACGACAAAGCACTAGATACACCCGTTTTTGGTAATAAATATTGGTACGGAAGAGGTACAACCTACTTTTTAAATTTAAATATATCATTCTAAAAAAAAATAATTAAAATGAAAACAAATAAAATAATCATCATATTACTAGCCTTTGTATCTAGCATTTCTTTTACCTCTTGTGTAGAAGATGGATACTTTACAGTACCCCAAAATTTAGGAGTAGAAGAAAATGAAAATTTAAATGCACTTTTAGATAGCATAAATCAAGGTTTCGTAGAATTAAAGTCTATAAAAGATTTAAAAAAAATCTATATTTCTGGTAGTAACCCTATAGAAATAGTGTCTAATATCGCTGTAAAAGGATATGTTATTTCTTCAGATGAAAATGGTAATTTCTTTAGAGAATTTTATATACAAGACCAACCAGAAAACCCAACTTCTGGAATTAAAGTAGCTATAAATTTAACTAATATTAATACCAAATTTAATTTTGGAAGGGAAGTTTATGTAAGATTAAAAGGTTTATATATTGGAGAAACAAATTCTGGTGATGGTGTAACTACAATTGGGGGTAAAGTAAAATTAGTAGATAATAGAGAGATAGATAATATTACTGTAAATAAATCTTTAAATCAATTTTTTAGATCAAAAACTATAGCTGAAATTATTCCTAAAATTGTAACCCTAGGAGATATAAACAATCCAGAAAATCTTTGTACCTATGTTAGTGTAGAAAATGCTTATTTTGCTGGAAATACAGAAGGTAAGACATATATAGATCCTACAGAAGATTTTGATACCAAAAGAACTATAGAAACTTGCCAAGGTCCTGGCATTGTAGAGGCTTTTGTAGAAACAAGTTCTTTTGCAGACTTTGCTAATTTAGCGTTACCAAAAGGAGGAGGTTTTTTAAATGCGGTTGTTTCTAAAGATTTTCCTGGAGATTTTACAGTACTAGTTTTAAATTCAGCAGATGGTGTAAATATGAACGGAACAAAGTGTACTCCTGAATCACTATCAGATTTTTCAACAATTTTATTAAATGAAAATTTTGAGACAACTTCTGGAGATATAAATATTGCTGGTTGGACAAATTACAGTGAAAAAGGCACTAAACTTTGGCGTTCTTATTTTGATAATGATGTACAAAGTAGAGCTGCAAATATTGGTTCTTTTAGATCTGGAAATGCTTCAACAATATCGTGGTTAATTACAAAAGGTATAGATTTAGATACAACATCAGAAGAATATTTTTCTTTTGATACTTCTACATCTTTTGCAGATAGTAGTACTTTAGAGGTTTTAATATCATCTAACTGGGATGGTTTAGAAACAACAATTACGAGTGCTAATTGGGAAAAACTACCTGCAAGAATAGCATCAAATAGTGATGACTTTAGAACTTTTATTAACTCAACTTACATTAATTTATCAAATTATACAGGTACAGTTTACATCGCATTTAAATATATAGGGAGTGGAGATGAAGATTTTGATGGAACTTATGAGATAGATAATGTAGTAATTAACGCAAAATAATAACTTATTAAAACCAGTAAAGATTTTTCTTTACTGGTTTTTTCTATTTTTACACTATGGATAAAATAGAACACATTGGTATTGCAGTTAAAAACTTAGAGGAATCTAACAAGCTATTTGCATCATTATTTGGTAAAACACATTACAAAGTAGAAGAAGTGGCTTCAGAAGGTGTTAAAACCTCTTTCTTTAACACAGGCCCTAATAAAATAGAATTATTACAAGCTACAAATGTAGATAGTCCCATTGCAAAATTTATAGAAAAAAAAGGAGAAGGCATTCATCATATTGCCTTTGCAGTTTCTGATATTAAAACTGAAATTAAAAGATTAAAAAACGAAGGTTTTGTTGTGTTAAATGAAGAACCAAAAAAAGGAGCCGATAATAAATTAGTGGCTTTTTTACATCCAAAAACTACTAATGGTGTTTTAATTGAGCTGTGCCAAGAAATCAATTAGTTAAAATACTGCAAAGACGCACTGTCAACTAATTTCTTATTATTATCTTGCCAACAGTTTAAAAGTTACCATAAAAATGCCTTCAAAGTTTGAAACATACCAAAAAAGACGTTTAGCATCTTCTTATATTTCTGTTGTAATTAGTATTGCTTTGGTGCTCTTTATGGTAGGTATTTTAGGACTCATGCTTTTAAAATCTGCCTTGGTAGCAAATAGAGTAAAAGAAAAAGTAGCCATTACTTTATTTTTAAAAGATAAGGTAACTAGCAAACAAATAAATGGTTTTAAAGCTTCTTTACAAAAAGAAAATTTTACAAAACGAATTATTTACACCTCTAAAAAACAAGCAGCAAAACAATACAGTAAAGAAATTGGCGAAGATTTTTTAAATTTTTTGGGAGAAAATCCGCTTAAAAACGGAATAGATATTTACTTAAAAGCAGATTTTGTTACTCCAGGAAAAATAGAAGAATTAGAAACAAAATTTCTAAAAAATGCATTTGTTGCAGATGTATCTTACGATAAATTATTGATAAACTTACTAACAAAAAATATTAAAAAAATTAGTTTTTGGTTGTTAATATTAAGTGGTTTTGTGGGTTTTATAGCCATTATTTTAATAAATAGCTCTATTAGGTTATCTATTTACTCTAAAAGATTTAACATAAAAACCATGCAAATGGTTGGTGCTACAAAAGGTTTTATTAGAAAACCTTTTATTTGGCAAAGTATAAAATTAGGGTTGGTTGCTGCAATTATTGCACTTTTAGGTTTAGCAGTTGTAATTTATTATGCAGATAAATTTGCACCTAGTTTAGGCTTTTTAAAAGACTATATTTCTTTAGCATATTTAACAGGTGGTGTACTTTTAACAGCATTTATTATAACTTGGTTAAGTACCTTTTTTGCCACACAACGTTTTTTAAATTTACGAACAGACGAACTTTATTATTAAAAACATGAAAGAAGAACAACTACAAAAACCAGCATTTATTTTTGGAAAAAAGAATTATATTTTCATGATTATTGGTATCCTATGTATTGCTTTAGGATTTATTTTTATGGCAGGTGGTGGTAGTAACGACCCCAATTTTTTTAATAAAGAAATTTACAATTGGCAAAGAATACGTTTAGCACCCACCCTAGTAATTGTTGGTTTAGGTATAGAAATTTATGCTATTTTACTAAATCCTAAAAAATAAATATGGATATTTTAGAAGCCATTATTCTTGGTATTATTCAGGGTGTAACAGAATTTTTACCAGTCTCCTCTAGTGGTCATTTAGAGTTAGCAAAAGCCATTTTAGGCGATACTTCTCTACCAGAAGAAAGTTTAACATTTACAGTGGTTTTACATTTTGCAACAGCATTAAGTACCATCCTAATTTTTAGAAAAGAAATTTTTGACATTGTAAAAGGTTTGTTTCAATTTAAATGGAATGATGAATTTAAGTTTTCATTAAAAATTATCATTTCTATGATACCTGCAGTGATTATAGGCTTACTTTTTGAAGACGAATTAGAATCTTTTTTTGGCGGAAAAATATTATTAGTAGGTGTCATGTTGTGGGTTACAGCACTATTATTGTTGCTAGCAGATAAAGCAAAAAATACCAATAAAAAAGTTTCATTTAGTAATTCTGTAATTATTGGTATTTCTCAAGCCATTGCTATGCTACCAGGTATTTCTAGATCTGGTGCTACCATTTCTACATCGGTTTTATTAGGTATTGATAGAACTAAAGCAGCCCGTTTTTCATTTTTAATGGTGGTTCCGTTAATTTTTGGTAAAATTGGTAAAGATGTTTTAAGTGGCGATTTAAATTTCCAAGCGTCAGAAACTACCCCAATTATGGCAGGCTTTGTAGCTGCTTTTGTAGCGGGTTTATTAGCGTGTAAATGGATGATTTCATTAGTAAAAAATAGTAAACTTTCTTACTTTTCCATTTACTGTGGTATTGTTGGTGCTATGGCTATAGGTTATGCGCTTTTAAATTAATAAAATTCAATTTTTAATAGTATTAAAATTGATGTTTGAACTAGCTCTACTATTAAGCAGCCTCTTTAATTAAACCTACTGAAAGAATTTTATAAATGACAGAAGAAGACTACAAAAACGGACAAGTTTTATTAATTGATAAACCACTTACTTGGACCTCTTTTCAAGTTGTAAATAAACTGCGTTGGGAAATTAAACAACAATTTAATCTTAAAAAGATAAAAGTGGGTCATGCAGGTACTTTAGATCCTTTAGCAACGGGTTTATTAATTATTTGTACAGGCAAACAAACCAAACAAATAAATACCTATCAGGGGCAAATTAAAGAATATACAGGTACTTTTACAATTGGGGCAACTACACCAAGTTACGATTTAGAAACAGAAGTAGATAAAACATATCCAACAGCGCATATTTCTGAATCGCTTTTAAAAGAAACTACCCAACAATTTATTGGAGAAATTCAGCAAAAACCACCCATTTTTTCTGCAATTAAAAAAGACGGTAAACGCTTATACGAATTAGCAAGAAAAGGAGAAACTACAGAAATTAAAACAAGAGCAGTTACTATTTCTGAATTTGAAATTACAAAAACCCATTTGCCAAAAGTAGATTTTAGAGTAGTTTGTAGTAAGGGAACTTATATTCGTTCTTTAGCTTTCGATTTTGGAAATGCCCTAAAATCTGGAGCTCATTTATCTGCACTTAGAAGAACAAAAATTGGTGATTTTTCTGTGGATAATGCACTTTCTGTGGAGGAATTTATTCAACAATTAAAAGATAATTAATTAAGCTTTTTGTTTCAGGTGAATTATTTAACGCTGTTAGTTTGTGTGGTTATCCTTATCTGCGTATTTATATCGGTAACTTATCATTATTAAAAATCTGCAGGAACACAAAAACTAATTTTCTCGTTAGTCTTCGGATGTAAAAATTCGATAAATTCTGCATGTAAATGTAATCTGTTTGCTTTTTTACCATACAAATCATCGCCAATAATAGGTGTGTTTAGTCCGTTTTTATGAGCAGCATGCACTCTTAATTGATGCGTTCTACCAGTTACAGGATAAAAATAGACACGTGTTTTGTCTTTTTCAATATCAATAACTTCCCAATTAGTTTCTGCATTTTTACCATATGTAAAATCTACTAATTGTTTGGGTCTGTCATCTAAATCTACACGTAAAGGCAATTGTATAGAGCCTTTTTTGTCAGTTAAAACACCATCTAATAAGGCTATATAGCGTTTTTTTACAGTCCTATTTATAAACTGACTTTGTAACGCTTTATTAGCTTCTTTCGTTTTTGTTAATACTAAAATACCAGAAGTAGACATGTCTAATCTATGCACAATTAAAGGCCCAGTTGCATTTGGGTATTGTTGTTGTATTCTCGTGTATACAGAGTCTGAAATACTTTTACCTGGTACCGATAAAAACTCTGCTGGTTTATTTACGACAAGCAACACGTCATCCTCAAAAATAATTTTTAATTCTTTATTTTTAGATAAGTTTTTAATCAACAAATTTTCTTCTACATCTAAACCCTGTAACATATGTGTTAAAATGGGTTTACATCTGCTTTGGCAAGCAGGATAGTAATTTTTATGTTTTCTAATAGCCGAGTTAGGCGAAATTCCCCACCAAAATTCTGCCATTGTCACTGGTGTTAAGTTATTTAGAAAAGCATATTGCAATAATTTGGGTGCAGCACATTCACCTGAACCTGCAGGAGGTTTTACAGCAGGATTATTAAAAATATCTAACAAACTTTTTTCTTCTTTAGCAACATTTAAAAAAGCGTATTTGCTAAATAAGGTTTGTTGCAAATAGTTAGATGTTGCTTTTCTTTCTTTTTTTAGTGATGTAATTTCGTCTTCAAAAACAGTAATTTGTTGCTTAATTTTATCAATTTTCGCATCATAATACAACTGTAATTCTTTTAAAAAAAATTGCTGATTGTAACTTTCTTGTTTTAATTGAGTAGTTAGTTTTTTAAAATCATCATTATTTAAAACCTTTATTGCTTCTTGTTTTTTCTGCTTTCTAGCAAGCTTAGCTTGTTTTAATTTTAATTTTTGTGCTTTTAAGTCGTTTTGAATCTTTGTAGTTAAAATTGTAAAATATTTTTTTAAAGCAATGTAATTTTCATTGTTTACCAATTGATCCAATGCTAAATTTATGGCATCTAACTCAGCTTCACCTTTTACATAAAAACTGTTTTCTGCACGCATATTAAATACAGGAGGAACAAATTTTTTTGGCAAACTATGGTCGTTTAATTTCCCAGAAAAAGCAGCTAAATAACCAATTTTCCCTTCTTTATTTTTAACCACTAAAACACCAAACATTTTTCCGATTGCATTTTCCTTCTGGTTTTCTAATCCAAAATTATGAGTAAAATCGGTTTGAGTTTTTAAATATTCTTGAAGCTCAGAAGTTGCAATTTTAGCCAATTTATGGGGTTTGTAATAAAAAGGAAATGTAAACTTTTTAGGAAGTTTAATTTTAGAAATATCAGTAGAAAAATCTTGCAAATAACTCAATGTTGAATAAAAATTAAATATACTTGTAAATGATTGTTATAAGGTAATTTATCCATTATTTTTATAAAAAAGTTGTCTAATAGCAGCAATAAAAAAAGTTTTTATAGGCAAGCTTTTCATAATATAAATATCCTCTAGAAAAGTACTTTGGTTGCCTAAAAATGCTAAGATTTTTTGGGCAGATATTTTTTGAAACATTCTGGTAAAAATTTCTTTTCCACTAAGTTTTTCTGATAAAATAACTGCGATTAAGGTTCTGTCATACCAATGATAAATCTTGTCTCTAAAACTTGTTTTTAAATGGGGCTTTTTGCCCAATTTTATTTGATTTACAATTTCTGAAACATTTTTTTGTATAAACTGAAATGTATAACCACTACTAGCTTTGGTAAAACCTCCAGAAGTGCCTAGGTTGATTACATTTTCTAATGGATAATTTTTAAATGCAGCTAAAGACATTGGTATAATACCAAATTCTTTATGTACAATCGTATAATTTTCTAGTTGTAACTCGTCTGAAATATATTTTTTAAGTGCTGCAGTATATTTTTCTTTTGGAAGTATTTTTGGGCTAAATAAGGTATATTCAACTAAAGCTTCTGTACTAGATGTGGGTAAAACATACATAAAAGTAGCTCCATTTTCTTGCGATAGCCTAAAATCCATCAACCTACCAATTTTTGTATTAAAAAAAGGTTGTTCTGTTTTAATAACCCAACCTTTAAAATGTTGTAAAAGCGAGTTCTCTTCAGTAATTTTAGGGTTAAAAATAGGTGTAGAGTTAAATACTGTTTTAGCTCTATAACTATTTTTTTCTGTTTTTACAGAGGCCTCATTCTTAGTAGAAGTTATCTCTAAAATGGTTTCTTTTAAAAACGTAACATTGCTAAACTTTTTGGCAAAACTGATTACAAAATTATAAAAATCAATTCCTTGAATCATTTTATAGGTATAAGTACCTAAGTCTAATTTTTTTTCAAAATTGGTAGATAAAAATTCTAAAGTGTTCCATTTTGCGTATACAATTTCTTCAAAAATACCTGCTTCTTTTTCCCAGTAACACCAAGTTCTGTCATTATTATTTTTGTGGTCTTTATCAATTACTAAAATAGTAGCATCTTGCAATGTTGGTTCTTTTAAAATAGCATAAAGTAAGCTTAAACCAGCACAACCAGAACCTGCAATAATATAATCGTATGTTTTCATTTTATTTTAAAAATCTACTATACCAACTGTCTTCAATAGGAATTTCCCAAAAATTATCAAAATCTTGTTTGGTAGTTATAAGGTTGTCAAAAACAATGGTTTTTGCAGTAACAGCTTTATTTTTTAATAACTTTTTAAAGTCTTTTAAATCTTTGTATTGTACATATTCGCCTTGTTTAAAGCAAACATTCATTTTATCTAAAAGCGCTACTTTATAAATTTGTTGTAACTCTAATATAAAAGAAACACTAGCATCTATATCTACACTTAATAATTTTGTAGAAACATCATCTGCAGCTAAAACTATAAACCTGTTGTAAAGTATTTTAAAAGATGCTTTAAAATCTTCATCTTCAGATTTCCATTGTGTTACAAAATCTTTTACACTTTGTGTTACTTCTTCTATTTCATTAGGATAAAACTTTCTACTAGATGGATAAATCCAAATTTTAGCATCTTCTGGAATGGAATGGAATTCTACAAACATTTGTTTCTTTTAAAATACAAATATAACCAAAAGAAAAACCGTAAGCTTATATAAACTTACGGTTTTATAAATGTCGAGTTTTAAAAGATTATTTTTTTTTCTGAAAAGCGATGTATTAGCAACCTAACAATATCTTCTTGTACGCTTTTACCTTTATCTTTATTGTACCAAACTTGTAGGTCTTGCTTAAATTGAGCATCTAAATTACCGTTTTTTGCTTTGTAGTCTACCACCATTTTTGTGGCTACAGAAGGCCTTGGTCCCCAAGTAAATATCACATTATGTTCTGCATCTAATGCAATTAATTTTGGAATTGCTCTACCACCATTGGTTAAAAATAAATCCATGAGTTCTAAATTTTCGTCTCTTAAAACTACTTTTAAATTGATGTTTGGGTTTATAGCAGCAATTTTGTTAATTACAGGTAAATTTTGTGCGGCATCTCCACACCAACCCTCTGTTATTGTTAACCAAGTTTGTGGTTCTTTTATGCTATTTATAGTAGTAATTGTATCTTCAGAAATTTGAAGCGTTTTATCTAGGCGTTTCATTCTTCTATCGTTTAACAAGCTGTAGTTTGTTAATGCTTCTGATTGTAGGGGACCTGTTGCTTTACCATTTGCTAATAAATTACTTACTAAAGTTCTGTAAGTTTCGTAAGAAATAGCATTTTGTAAACTTTTTTCTAAACTATTTTTCATCTTTTTTATTTTAAATAAAGGTAATTTTTATACTTATTTTTCTTGGTAACCTTTGTTACAATTGGGTTTTTTATTAAGACGAAATATACACTAA